>Ga0209604_1000667_pt1 | contig 30912 bp, 27 predicted proteins | sample AD_UKC097_MetaG_FD_184405 | JGI IMG/M metagenome (GOLD analysis project Ga0209604, IMG submission 184405) | Active sludge microbial communities of municipal wastewater-treating anaerobic digesters from USA - AD_UKC097_MetaG (SPAdes) (version 2) | ecosystem: Engineered > Bioreactor > Anaerobic >... | reverse complement strand
TTTAATCAGCCTGCGACGCATTTTGATGATCGCCAGAGGAAACATGACGATGCAGAAAAGAATCAAATAACAGAATCCCATTAGCGCTTCCGCATTGAACATGCCAAAACTTAACGCACGGGTCAGGTTGACGAGATGCGTCAGCGGCAGAAAAAGAGCAAAATATTGAGCCCACAGCGGCAAGCCGGATATCGGGAAGAACGTGCCGCTGAAAAGAAACATCGGAGTGATGAATAAAAAAATGGGAAGATTAAATAATTCAATTCTTGCCACCATGCCTGTAAAAACCATGGCAACCGCTCCGAAAGCAATGCCTCCGATAAAGGCCGCGAAAACGATCCATAAGGCCATGGGGAAGCTGACCAGTCCGAAGAAACTGATCACTATCAGCATAATTACTGTGCCGATGACCGATTTGGTCGCGCCCCAGACTATTTCACCGGTTACAATCTCTTCGACATTGAGCGGTGTGGCCATCATGGCGTCAAACGTTTTCTGATAATACATCCGGACAAAGGAGCCGAACGTGTTTTCGAAAAAAGAGTTGTTCATAATATTGATGGCCACCAGCGATGGCGCGATGAATTGCACGTAAGAGACTTCCCGTCCGGCGTAACGGACGGATTCAATCATGCCGCTGAAACCGATGCCAAAGGCCAGCAGATAAAACAACGGCTCCAGAAGCGGCGGCAGAAAGTTAATCTTCCAGCTTTCGCGGTAAACGGTGAGGTTGCGCTGCCAGACCCGAAGAAATCGGGTGGAAATTTTGACATTCATTCCCGCAGCTCCCTTCCGGTTAATTTCAAAAATACATCTTCCAGCGTTGCGGAACGCAACACACAGCTCTTGTGAGTAAAGCGCCGGCAGATTTCACGATAGAGTTCGTGACCGTTTTCGGCATAAATAATCAGGCGGTGGCCTAAATCTTCCTGTCTTGCTTTCCTCTCGCGTGAAAACACGCGTAGATCATCTTCCGGCTCGGCGACTTCAATAATATTTTCCCCAGTGTATTCGCTGATCAATGCCTGGGGGGAGCCCTGTGCCAGGATTTTTCCGTGATCCATGATCACCAGATCATCACAGAGACGCGCCGCCTCATCCATGTAATGCGTCGTCAATAAAATCGTTATGCCTTCTTTTTTCAGTTTCTCCAGACGCTCCCAGAGTTGATGACGCGATTGCGGATCAAGGCCGGTCGTGGGTTCATCCAGAATAATCAGCTCGGGCTTGTTGATCAGGGCACGGGCGATGACCAGACGGCGCACCATGCCGCCGGAGAGTTCCGTGGCGCGGGCGTCCCGGCGCTGTTCCAAGGCAAAATATTTCAACAGAGATGATGCCCGTTCGATGGCTGTCTTTTTATCAATGTTGAAGTACCGGGCGAAAACTTCAAAATTCTGCATCACCGTCAAATCGGGATCCAGCGTATTGTCCTGCTGACAGACACCAATACCGGCTTTTATTTTTCTATGGTGTTTTTTGATGTCCAGCCCGAAAACAAAAATATCACCGGAGGTTATCGGTGAGAACCCGTAAATCATTCTGATGGTCGAGGTCTTGCCGGCGCCGTTCGGCCCCAGAATGCCGAAACAGATTCCTTTATCAACACTGAAAGAAATATCATTCACCGCCGTAAAAGAACCGAATGTTTTTTTCAGGTTCCGGGCGACGATCACCGGCTGAATGTTATTATTTGCAGACATGGCGTTCTCACTTTTGTCAGTCCAAATCTATGTTAATCGCCGGAACCTTGTCAACAAAAAGAAAACGGCTGCGGGTTTTTTCTGAAAAGTATCTAGGTATTTTTTTGTTGACTTGCAAAGCCGGTTTATTTATATTTTGTTAAACATCAATGCAGCCTTTGTTACGTCGAACGGAGAAGAAAGATTAACTTTAACTCAATAAGGAGGTTTTTTGCATGCCGGTAAAGTACATACAACACAAAGGGAAAACAATTCTTTATTGTGATTTCAGAAATCAGATCGGGGCTGAGGCCATTACGACCCTTGACGAAGAGGCAAAAGAAATTAAAACCTGGACACGCAAAGGACTCATTCTAAGTGATTTTCGCGGCGCTAAAGCATCACCGGAGTTTATGGCATACGCAAAAAAAATCGGGAAAGAAGTATTCGCGCCGATGACGCAAAAAGTTGCCTGTATAGGCCTTTCCGGTGTTCAAAGCGTCCTTCTGCAGGCATATAACACGTTCACGGCTGACAAAATTATTCCTTTTAAAACAGAAGAAGAAGCAAAGGATTGGCTGATCAAGGATTAAAGAAAGCCAGACCATTCAATTTCACATAAATGACAAAATAATGTAACTAAACCGGCAAATGTCACTTCCGGATTAAAGGGCGATTGGAATTATTTTCCAATCGCCCTCTTACGTCACCGCACTCCCTTTAATAACCGGAGAGCTTATTGTTACAGAACAATTCACGTGCTTATTCCAAATTAACTTATATGCCTTGACAATAAAATAAATAATTTATCTAATGAAAATTAATGCACTATTTCAGGAATACAATGATTAAGGAATTACTGAAAAAAACAGAAAGCCTTTATGATCTTAATAGCTGGTTGGATTGGCTTGCCGAAATTCTGACACTCCTTGCTTTGTTTATTTTACCCATTTCGTTTGTTATGGCATTACCGATATTCATTGCTCAAGGTAATTATTTTCTTGTTTTTCTCGATATCATCTTGTGGGGATTATGTTTATTGCGTGCGTTTGTGCCTCGTGCGGCAAAATATTTTCCCCATGTCATCTGGCTGGTACTTCTCTATATCATCGCCATATCCTTTTTGATAACACTTGGCCCAAGCTATGCCCGGTCGGCATGGATGATTTTATGTGCTGTCCTGGCGGCGATCATCTATCGTGTAAAAGGTGCGATCATCGCCTCGGCGTTCAATGTTATTATTCTCATTGCCCTTTATTTTTTTTACCATCCCACAGGGGCAGCATGGTCGATTGCATATCGTGCAGGTCTGGGAAACTGGTTGATGTTTATAACCAGTATGGCCTTGATATCCATCTTATCATCCATTCCCGTCGGTTTTTTAATCAGCCGATTTGACAGATCGCTTAGATTAGAGCGAAAAACCAAAGAGGCTCTGCAAGAGAGTGAAGTCAAATACCGCACTATCTTTGAAAACGCTATCGAAGGCATTTACCAGGTGACAAAAGAAGGGCGGTTCCTCACCGCCAATAACGCCCTTGCCCGGATGGCGGGATATGAATCACCTGAAGAATTTATTGCGTCCATCCAAAACATAAAAACGCAGCTTTATGTCCACCCCGAGAGCCGGGAAAGATTCCAAATCATTATGGAAGAAAACGGATTGGTGGAAGGTTTTGAAACAGAATTCTACAAAAAAAATAAAAGCATTTTCTGGGCCGTTATCAATGCCCGGGCGGTAAAGGATGAACAGGGAAAAGTTCTCTACCATGAAGGACTCATAGAAGATATTACGCTTCGCAAACAGGCGGAAGAAAAACTTTATCAAAGCCTGGAAATTCTCAAGAAGGAGATCAACACGACGATAAGTGTTTTAGTATCAGCACTGGACGTGAGAGATCCCTATACATCCGGTCACCAGTCCCGAACCGCCCATCTGGCTTGTGCCATCGCCACAGAATTGGGATTAGATCCCGGGAGAATCGAAGGACTCCGCCTCGCCTGTTCTATCCATGATATCGGAAAATTAGCCGTGCCCGCGGAGATTTTGACCAAACCAAAAAAATTAACAGCATTAGAATTTTCTCTGATTAAGGAACATGCCAGGAAAGGTTTTGAAATATTGAAGGATGTGGAATCGCTTTGGCCATTGGCACAAATTGTTTACCAGCATCATGAACGCATGAATGGCACCGGTTATCCAAGAAACTTAAAAGGGGAAGAAATTCTTCTGGAAGCACGTATCCTGGCGGTAGCAGATGTTGTTGAAGCCATGGCGTCCCATCGTCCTTATCGTGCTTCATTGGGTTCTGGGGCCGCTCTTGAAGAAATTGAAAAAAATAAAGGGATGCTTTATGACAGGGATGTCGCCCATGCCTGCCTGAAATTATTCCGGGAAAAAGGTTATGAACTCCCTGAGGATAAGGGAACCCATTCCTACATTCAAAATACGATTACAAAAAAATAATCATCTTTTTTATGTTTGACGAAAGACCCTCCTTCTATTATAGTTACGACAACTTTAATCCAGCGATGATGTTATTGCTGAAGCTGAAATTAATATTTGGAGGACAGACGATGAGTAAATCAATGGACAAAGGGAAAAAAGACGCCAAGAAGAAACCGGCTAAATCCGTCAAAGAAAAGAAAGAAGCCAAAAAGTTGAAGAAGGCATCCAAAGCCTGAGTTCTGATCAGGCAAGCAAAAACAGCGGTAATCTTTACGGCGATTTTCACAAAATGTTTTATCCTGATTGAATCAGGACATACATTGGTGTGCTCGTTCTCTGAAATTTTTACCGTTCCTTAATGTTACGACATAAAAGACACCCCCAAAGGATTTCTTATGAAAATTAAATTTCTCGGAGCGGCCAGAGAAGTCACCGGCTCCTGTTTTGTTATCGAAACCGATCAGGCAAGATTCGCCGTTGACTGCGGCATGCATCAGGGCGGATCAGACATGGAAGCACGCAATTGGGACACCCATGTTTATGACCCGAAAAACATCGATTTCTTTCTGATAACGCACGCGCATATTGATCATTCCGGCTTGCTGCCGCGTATGGTGCAGAATGGATTCAAGGGGCCTGTTTACGCAACAGAGCCGTCGGGAGACCTGATCAAGATCCTGCTTCTGGACAGCGCCCATATCCAGGAAACCGATTCGATTTCAAAAACGAGAAGGTTGCAGCGTAACGGCAAGGCTGAAACTGTTGTGCCGCTTTATTCAACCGGGGATGCCGAAGCGGTAGCGCCTCTGATTAAAACAAAACGTTACAATGAAGTTTTCACGCCCGCCAATGGCATCAAGGTTAATTTTCAGGATGCCGGCCACATTCTGGGCGCGGCGATTCTGGAATTATACGTGGACGAGAACGGTTCTTCCACAAAGCTGGTTTTCTCCGGTGACATCGGCCGCCGTCATCAGTTGCTGATGAAGGATCCGGTGGACATTCATGACGCGGATTTTCTTTTCATGGAATCGACTTACGGCGACCGCGATCATAAAGGCGAAGAAGACAGCTTAAATGAAATGTCTGAAGCGATTCAGTACAGTTACTCCAGAAATGAAAAGATCATCATTCCCGCTTTCGCTGTGGAACGAACCCAGGAAATTCTTTATTCTCTTTATCTGCTCAATCGCGACGGCAGACTGCCCAAAGACATCCCGGTGATTCTGGACAGCCCGCTGGCCATCAAGGCAACGGAAATATTCCGTAAATACCGTTCCTATCTGGACGCGGAGACGCACAGTCTTTTAAAAGAAGGGGAAGACCCTCTGGATCTGCCGCAGCTTCAGTTTTCGTCATCAACCGAGCAATCCATGAAAATCAATGAAATGAAAGGATCGGCGATCGTTATCTCCGCGAGCGGTATGGCCAACGCCGGAAGAATCCGGCATCATCTGCGGCATAATTTATGGCGTCCCGGCGCCAGCATTGTTTTTGTCGGTTTTCAGGCGCAGGGAACCCCCGGCCGGAAAATCATCGAAGGCGCGAAAAAAATCCGCATTTTCAATGAAGATATCGCCGTCAAGTCCAGAATATGGACTATCGGCGGTTTTTCCGCCCATGCCGGGCAAAGCCAGCTTCTGGAATGGTTGAGTAATTTTTCAAATAAAGAAATGCCGGTCTTTTTGATTCACGGTGAACCGGCCACGCAGGACACACTGGCTTTGTTAATCAAACAGAAGCTTGGTTTTGACATCACCATTCCCGACTATCTGGAAGAAATCAACATCCGGGCGGGCCGCAAACCGGAGGCCGTAAAACAGCCGCCGGCCATCCCGCAGCCGGTTGATATCGCGCCGTTGCTGTCCGAGCTGAAAGCAAAAATAGACGACCTCAGCAGCCAGATGGGACATATTCAATCTCTGCCTGCATCACGGCAGATTGAATTTCTCAACCTGATCCGACAGGCCAAACTGAGTATGGATGAAATAAAAATCAGAGATCTGAGCGCCCGGAAATAGAAATTTTATATTCCCCGCTGATGGATTTTGATTTCGGGATGGAAAATCAACGCCATCGTTTCGATCGCGTCAAAAAGCCGTGGCGACGCCCGGCTGATGAGATCGGTATTCACCGGATAAATTTGATTATTTTTCACTGCTGATATCTGATCAAATTGTTTCCAGAATTTTTTCACCGCCGTAAATTCGCGGTCATGGGCCATGGGCGCGAATAGAATGATTTCCGGCGCTCCCCTCATAATGCCTTCCGCGCTGTAGCGGGGATAACGGGCGGTATCATTACCGGCAATATTGAACCCGCCGGCACGATCAATGACTTCATCAATTAATGTTCCGCCTCCCACGGTAATGAGCGGCTCCAGACCGATTTGGAAAAACACCCTTGGTTTGGTTTTGTTTTTTGTCTGCGCGGTAATGTTGCGCAGTCTCGCGCGCAGTTTTTTCACCAGTTGAGCGGCGATATTTTTTCGATTGGTGATTTCCCCGATATGAAGGATGCCTTCCAGGATTTTGTCGGTACGGGAAGGGTTGATGACATAAACAGGCAGGCCGATTCTTTCCAGTTGCATCACGGTATCTTTCCGGTTGCCGTCGACAGTCGCGATGATTAAATCCGGCTTCAACGAAACAATTTTTTCGATGGAGGGATTGGAGAATCCTCCGATGCGCGGTTTTTTAAGCGCGCGGGATGGCCAGTTGCAATAATTGGTAACGCCCGCAATTTCGTTGTCCAGACCAAGCGCGTAAAGTGTTTCCGTGATCCCAGGCGCCAGGGAAACAATTTTCCGCGGTGTCCCGGCAATATTGACACGACGTCCTGTTTCGTCGGTTACCGCAAAACCAAAGGATGTTTGAACCCAAAAAAAGGCAAGCGCTAAATTAATCAACCATATTAATTTTTTTCGCCGATCGGATAGTTGATTGCGCATAAAGGTCTTCAAATATAATCTAGTCGGTGATCTTGTAGTTGAACGAAGCAATGATGTGCAGGCGTGAAAGGTCGTAATTCGCCGGCAAGGGTTCGTAGGGAGCGGCATCCTGCACAACCCTTAAGGCTCCCTGATCAAGATTCTGCGATCCTGACGAAGACAAAAGAGCGACACCGGCAAGCGTGCCGTTGGCGTCAATGGACATTTTGACGACGACATTACCCTCTTCAATATTTTCGTAAGCTTTTTGAGGGTAAACCCAAATGCGCAGAATCCTGTTTTTGACTTTCGTCAGGTAAGGAACATATTTCACGTCCAGGGTTCCCAGATCAACGGTGTCTTCGCGCCAGCCATGATCTTTAACGGCATCGCCTTTTTCTTTCCGCGACTGATCGGATTTTGTTTGCGCCTCGTCCTTTTTAACTTCTTTATTTTTTTTAACCGGCTCCGGTTTATCATCGGATTCCGGATCACTGATACTGACCGAAAGAACATCGAGCGGCTTGGCATAATCATTCAAATTAATCATGCCTGCCACTCCCAGAAGCGTCATGTGAATAATCACAGATATTAAGACCGGCCAAAGGATGGCTCTTTTATCCATATTTTATGTTTCCCTGATCTGGATATCCTGCCCGCAAAACTGATTTGCGCCATACCATATACGGCATTGACCACAAAATCAATAATCGGAATGCGCATGGTCAAACAAATTTTTGGAAAGGACGGGGTGTCTGAAAATCAGTGCCGGAAAAATATTTCAGACAAGAAAAAAGGCAGGATTCAAATCCTGCCTTAAAAAAAATATTGGATCAAAACTCTACTCGATATTGGCGCTGACAACAGAGGCAATCTGCATCATATCAATCGTCTGACCTTCTTTCAGTTTGGTGAAGTCAACAACCTTGCCGCTCGATGTTTTAACCTTGGTATTATTAATAATCTTGATTAACTTGGCGTCAATGACAATGTTTTTCCCGGCGTTTTCCGGTTTGCCGTTGACCTTGGTTGTCTGCAGTTTGTTGGCTTTAATATAGTCCCAGAGTTTTTTCGTTATTTCCGTGCGGGGTAGCGCTTTCGCTCCCAACAGTTCCGCCAGATCCGCCTTCAACTTCACCGGTTTACTCAATCCTTTTTTTTCCGCCATAATCATTGCCTCCGTTTTTTTAGTTTTTAGTTTTCGCGAAATGTCTTTGTGGAGGGAAGTATAAGAACTTTCAGTTTTGTCTGTCAAGGAAATATTAACAAAGATTCATCATGAAAACGCTGCAGGCATCGGTCAAAAAACCGACCGGCCAGATTATTTTATTGACACAATGCCTGACTTCTTATAATCCAATGCCGCTAAAAAAAGTGTTTTATTAATAAATTCAGGGGTGAAAAATGTCCAATCAGCCGGTGAAAAACCGCTCAATCAAAATTCCACGGGGAAGAACTCTGCTTCAGGACCCGGCTCTTAATAAAGGAACCGTTTTCAACGAAGAAGAGCGGGATCTTCTCGGTTTGAGAGGACTGCTGCCTCCGCGCGTTTTCTCCCCCTCGGACAGAATTCTGCATATCATCAGCAACGTCCGGCGCAAAACAACCGACCTGGAAAAATATCTTTATCTGTCCGGTGTGCAAAATCGAAACGAGAATCTCTTCTATCGCGTCCTGATGGATAACATGCAGGAACTGATGCCCATTATTTATACGCCAACGGTCGGACAGGCCTGTCAGGACTACAGCAAAATATTCAGCGAAGCGCGCGGTATTTTCATTACAAAAAATGATCGTGGCCGCATAAAAAAGGTCTTGAAAAACTGGCCGCATAAAAATGTCAGCGTCATTGTGGTCACGGACGGTGAACGCATCCTGGGGCTGGGGGATCTCGGCGCCAACGGAATGGGCATTCCCATCGGTAAATTGTCGCTTTACACCGCCTGCGCGGGCATTGATCCGAAATCCTGCCTCCCGGTCACCATTGATGTCGGAACAAACAATCAGGAACTCCTGAATGCTCCGGATTATATCGGTCTGCCGGAAACGCGTCTGCGGGGCAGTGAATACGATGCGTTGATTGATGAATTCATGGCCGCGGCGTCCAAAGCTTTTCCCGGTGTGATGATTCAAATGGAAGATTTCGGCAACGTGAATGCTTTCCGGTTGCTCGAAAAATACCGCAACCGGTACTGCATGTTTAACGACGACATTCAGGGAACGGCATCGGTCGCGCTGGCCGGTCTGTATTCCGCCCTGCGGATAACCGGCGGAAAAATTTCTCAGCAGCGACTGCTTTTCCTGGGCGCGGGAGAAGCGGCCATCGGTATCGGCGATCTTGTTTCTTCGGCCATGATGGAAGAAGGATTGTCTTTATCCGAAGCGCATGCCCATTGCTGGTTTGTGGATTCCAAAGGCCTGGTCGTGAAAAGCCGCACCGATTTAGTGGAACACAAAAAACCGTACGCGCATGATTTTCCGTTCCATCAAGACCTCTTCTCCGCTGTGGAAGCCCTGAAGCCAACAGCCATCATCGGCGTATCCGGCCAGCCCCGCACCTTCACTCCGGAAATTATCAGCGCGATGGGCCGGATCAACGAACGACCAATCATTTTCGCGCTTTCCAACCCGACCTCCAAGGCTGAATGTTCCGCCGAAGAGGCTTATCGTTATACCGAAGGGAGGGCGATCTTTGCCAGCGGCAGTCCTTTTCCATCCGTCCAAATAGACGGAAGCGTCTTTGTCCCGGGACAGGCCAACAACGCCTACATATTCCCCGGTGTCGGGCTGGGCGTCATCGCCTCGAAAGCCTTCCGTGTCACGGATGAAATGTTTACCGCCGCCGCCAAATCACTGGTGAAACAGGTAACAGCAGAAGATTTAAAAACGGGTTGTCTTTTCCCTTCCCTCAAGCGCATTCGTGAAGTCTCTGCCAATATCGCGCTGGCGGTGGCCAAAATCGCCTTCACACGGGGACTTACTTCCATAGCCGAACCGGCAGATTTATCCGGTCATATCCGCTCAATCATGTATGAGCCTGATTTTCATCCTTATATCTGATATTTTGACCTGATCATTTCCTTTCCAGATGCCGCCGTGCGTTATCAAAGCTTCTGATGCAATTTTTTTATTCAATATTTAATTGACATACAAAATTGTTCTCCCTATAGTTCAGAAACGTACTGACCTGATGATCATCATTCTGCGGAGGAAATTCAAAATGATTCAGAAACCGGGATTCGACAACGAAAAATACATCAAGGAACAAACCACTGAAATCCTTAAAAGAGTGGACCGCTTCAACAACAAACTTTACCTCGAATTCGGCGGCAAGCTTCTTTACGATTATCACGCCTCCCGAGTTCTGCCCGGTTATGATCCCAACGTCAAGATGCGCCTCATTCAGGAGCTGAAGGACAAAGCGGATATTATCCTTTGCATTTACGCCGGCGACATTGAAAGAAAAAAAATCCGTGCCGACTTCGGAATAACCTACGACGCGGACGCTCTCAAGCTGATCGACAATCTGCGATCCTGGGGAATCAATGTTTTGGCCGTTGTGATCACCCGTTTTGAAGAACAGCCCGCCGCCATCATCTTCAAAAACAAACTGGAAAGGCGCGACATTCCCGTTTACACGCACCGGTTCACCAAAGGTTATCCGACAGACGTGGAAACGATTGTCAGCGATGAAGGTTACGGCGCCAATACGTACATTAAAACGGACAAGCCGCTGGTGATCGTCACCGGACCGGGACCGGGCAGCGGCAAGATGGCCACCTGTCTTTCACAGCTCTACCATGACTACAGACACGGCGTTAAATCCGGTTACGCAAAATTTGAAACCTTCCCCATCTGGAATATCCCACTCAAACATCCGGTCAATGTCGCTTATGAAGCGGCCACGGCTGATATCCGGGATTTCAACATGATTGATCCTTATCATCTGGACGCCTACGGAGAAAAATCGGTAAATTATAATCGCGACGTGGAAGTCTTTCCCGTGCTGAGAAGAATTCTGGAAAAGATTACGGGGGAACCTTCGTTTTATAAGTCACCGACGGACATGGGCGTCAACCGTGCCGGTTTTGCCATCATTGATGATGAAGTCACCCAACAAGCCTCAAAGATGGAGATCATCCGCCGTTATTTCCGTTACCGCTGCGAGTACGCGATGGGTTTTGCCGACCGTGAGACCGTTCAGCGTGTCGAGTTGTTCATGAAAGATTTCAATCTGGAACCGGAAGAGCGTCAGGTGGTCATGCCGGCCCGGGCAGCCGCCGTAACGCCTCCCCGGGAAGAAAGGGATTATGAAAGAGGTAATGAAGGGATTTTTTGCGGTGCCGCTATTGAACTGAAAGACGGGAAAATTATCACCGGCAGCAACTCTTCCCTGATGCACGCCGCGACCAGCATGGTTTTGCATGCCGTCAAACATCTGGCGGAAATTCCGGATAAGATTAAACTGCTGCCGCCTCAGATTACGAATTCGGTAAAAAATCTGAAAACGGAAATTCTTGATGAAAAATCAGTCAGCCTCGATCTGGAAGAGGCTCTTATCGCCATCAGCATCAGCGCGACCACCAATCCAGCCGCCCAGCTGGCGCTGGAGAAACTCAGGGACTTGAGAGATTGCGAAGCCCACATGACGCACATTCCCACCCCGGGCGATGAAGCCGGACTGAGAAGACTGGGCATTAATCTGACCACGGATCCCAACTTCTCGACGAATGATTTATTCATCACTTAAACATTTGTAAAAACTACATATTTTGATTATCTTGATAAAGCCCTGCGTCAGCCGGCTTTCCCATCTTCGGTCCGGCAAAACAGGTTGACAAAACAATTCTTTTAATTAATAATTTTTCATCTCAAGGAGGTCTATATGTCAGTCAGAATTGCCATTAACGGTTTCGGAAGAATCGGCCGGCTTGTCTATCGGGCCGGATATAAAAATGAAGATGTGGAATTTGTGGCGGTCAATGATCTTGCCGACACGAAAACACTCGCTCATCTGCTGAAGTATGATTCAACGCACGGGACACTGGATGCGGAGGTCAAGGCCGGCAATAATGTCATCAGCGTTGACGGAAAAGAAATGAAGACTTTTTCCGTCAGAGAACCGGAAACCCTGCCCTGGAAAGATTTAGGAGTTGATGTTGTCCTGGAGAGTACCGGCAGATTTACCGACAAGACCGGGGCCGGAAAACACATCGAGGCGGGAGCGCAAAAGGTCGTTATTTCCGCTCCGGCAAAGAATCCGGATGTGACTTTTGTTCTCGGTGTCAATCAGGAAGTTTACGATAAAACCAAGCACAATATCATTTCCATGGGTTCCTGCACCACCAATTGTCTGGCGCCGATTGTCAAGATCCTGAATCAGGAATTCGGCGTTGAGTATGGTTTGATGACGACCATTCATTCCTTCACCAATGATCAGGTGGTCGTGGATGAGGCACACAAGGATTTAAGAAGAGCGCGGGCCGCCGCGCTTTCGATGATCCCCACCACCACCGGCGCGGCCCGCGCCATCGCGGAAGTGATTCCCGAAATGAAGGGCAAGCTCGACGGGCTGGCGATTCGTGTGCCGACGCCGAATGTTTCCCTGGTTGATTTTGTGGCCACACTTTCCAAAAGCACCACCCGTAATGAAATCAACGACAAATTCAGGGAATATGCCGGGGGCGCGATGAAAGGAATCCTCGCCTGTTCGGAAGAAGAACTGGTTTCCCGCGACTTCAACGGCAACAAACATTCTTCCATCGTGGATATGCCCAACACAACCGTCATCGGCGGCAACATGGTGAAGATTCTTTCCTGGTATGACAATGAATGGGGCTTTTCCAACAGAATGCTGGAACTGCTTTCTTTTATAATGAAATAGAAAAGATAAGGATTGGAGTATGAAGTACATTGATCAAATTGACATGAAAGGCAAGAAGGTTTTTCTGAGAGTGGATTTTAATGTTCCGATGGATAAGGAATGCAATGTCACCAGCGACAAGCGCGTGCGGGCCAGTGTCCCGACCATCCATTACGCTTTGGAGAAGGGAGCGAAACTGATTGTCGCTTCTCATCTGGGACGGCCCAAGGGTAAGAGGGTAGCCGAAATGTCACTCAAGCCGGTCGTGAAGGTCCTATCTGACCTGGTGAAAAAGCCGGTTACTTTTGTGGATGACTGCGTGGGGCCGGCGGTTGAGGCAGCCGTCGGAAAAATGAAGGAAGGCGATATCATCCTTCTCGAGAACCTCCGGTTTCATCCGGGGGAAGATAAAAACGATCCCGAATTTGCCAGACAGCTGGCCGCGCTGTGTGATGTCTATATCGACGACGCGTTTGCCGTCTCTCACCGGGCAGCCGCATCCAATGCCGCGATTACTGAATTTGTTCCTGTCTGCGCGGCCGGTTTCCTGCTGAAAAACGAAGTCGAATATTTCAAAAAAGCCATGGTCAATCCGGCCAAACCACTGGCCGTGATCATCGGCGGCGCAAAGGTTTCCGATAAAATCGGTCTCCTGGAAAATCTCATTGAAAAGGCCGATAAAATTATTATCGGCGGCGGCATGGCCTTCACTTTTCTAAAAGCGGCCGGCTACGAAACGGGCAAATCGCTTTGCGAAGAAGACATGCTGGATACGGCGCGCAAGATTGTGGAGAAGGCCAAGCAGAAAAATGTGCAGTTTTTGTTGCCGGTTGATGCCGTCATTGCCCAGGCTGCCACAGCGGAAGCCGAAGCCAAGGTCTGCGGCGTGAAAGAAATTCCCAAAGACATGATCGGATTGGATATTGGTCCGGCAACGATTACGTTATTCAGCGACGCGTTAAAAGGTGTAAAAACGGTTATCTGGAACGGGCCGATGGGCATGTTTGAACTGGCGCCTTTCAGCAAGGGAACATTTGACCTGGCCGCTGCAGTGGCCGATTCCGGCGCGCTTTCCATCATCGGCGGCGGCGACACGGACACGGCCATTAAAAAAGCGGGGCTGACCTCCAAGATGTCTTATATCTCCACCGGCGGCGGCGCGTTTTTGGAGTGGCTGGAAGGGAAAACCCTGCCGGGCATTGCCGCGCTGGAAAAATAAAGGATTGCATTATGAGAAAATGGATCGTCGCCGGCAACTGGAAAATGAATAACACCGTTGCCGAATCATTAGCTCTGGCGAAAGCTATTCAAGAAGGCGCTTGTGGTATTCAGGGCGGAACGGTCGTTCTGGCGCCGCCTTTTACCGCTCTTTTCAGCGTTGGTGAAATGATTAAGGGTTCATCCCTGTTTCTGGCCGCGCAGAATATGTATTACGAAGACAAGGGGGCTTATACAGGCGAAGTATCACCGGTGATGCTCAAAGATGTCGGCTGTACCTATGTCATCATCGGTCATTCCGAGCGCCGTAAATATTTTCAGGAAAGTGACGCGGATGTTAATCTGAAGGTCAAAAAAGCTCTGGACGCCGGGCTGACGCCGATTATGTGCGTGGGCGAAACCGATGAAGAAAGAGAAAAAGGCATCACGAAGGAGGTCGTCGGCCGACAGGTGAAAAACGGGCTGGCCGGTTTGCGAAAAATTGATCACATCGTCATTGCCTATGAACCGGTCTGGGCGATTGGCACGGGCAAGGTGGCTACCTCCGCGCAGGCGCAGGAAGTCCACGCTTTCATCCGCAACCTCTTAAAAGAAATTTACGGCGGCGCGGCCGATGATTTAAACATCCTCTATGGAGGAAGTGTGACGAAAGATAATATCGGCGATTTAATCGCGATGGACGATATTGACGGCGCGCTGGTCGGCGGCGCGTCCTTAAAAGCTGATGGTTTTCTGGGCATCATTCAGAATATTGCAGGCAAAAAATAGATCTTTGTCAGCCGTGTTTTACGTTGAACAGTCAAAATTTCGTTGACATAAAAAACACATTAAAAAAAGTTTAAAAGCCCAAGAGATGTAACGATGAATACCTTAGACCTTTTCAAATCATGGCATCAACTGATGACGCAAACATCGGACTTTGCCTGTAATAAGAAAATTAAGGACGAGGCTCCGGTCGAACCGTTTGGCGCGCTGGCTTCATGGGTTGATCTGGGCACCAGGCTGTCGCATTTAACCTGGGCACGATTTTCCGAGGACGCCTGGGATTATTCCATCGACTTCTGGCAGCGTTGTATTCTTTTTATGGATACCATGCGTCAGCGCGGCAACAACATGCTGGAGCATTATCAGCAGGGCATGCCGCCGTTGCTGGACTATAACTATGAGGTTGTGCTGGACGCGAGCCAATTTCCCCGCCCGGTCAACTATGCTTTGCTTTACATCAGACATCCCGAAGGAAAAGAACCTAAGCCGGGTAAAAGACCGATTCTGGTCATCAATCCCCGAGCCGGTCACGGACCGGGTATCGGCGGATTTAAAAAGGACTCGGAAGTCGGTATGGCGCTGGCTGAAGGCCATCCGGTTTACTTCGCCTCCTTTACGCCCGAACCCTTTCCGGATCAGACCATGGAGGATGTCGAACAGGCGGAGATCCGTTTCCTGGAAGAGATAAAGAAACGCCATCCCGACAGAGATTTTCCCATGGTTTACGGAAATTGCCAGGCGGGCTGGGCGGTGGCCATGCTTGGAGCCGACCGTCCTGATGTAACGGGACCGATTGTCATCAACGGCGCGCCCATGTCCTACTGGGCCGGCGGCGACGGCATCAACCCCATGCGCCTGAGCGGCGGACTGACCGGCGGCGCCTGGGCAACCAGCTTTATGTGTGATCTTGGCGGAGGGCTGTTTGACGGCGCTTACCTTGTCGATAACTTTGAACGGCTTAATCCGGCCAACACGCTCTGGAAAAAAGACTACAACCTGTTTTCTAAAATTGACACCGAACAGGAACGATATCTCGAATTTGAACGCTGGTGGACCGGTTTTTATCTCCTCAATGAAGAAGAAATTCTCTGGATTGTCAGAAACCTTTTCATTGGAAACAAACTGGAGAAAGGCGTCCTGGATATCGGCCACAATCACCGGATTGACCTGAGAAATATGAAAGATCCTCTGGTAATTTTTGCCTCCCGTGGCGACAATATCACGCCACCGCAACAGGCCCTGCACTGGATATCGGAAGTGTATCCGACAACGGATGATCTGGTCAAGGCCGGTCAGCGGATCATCTACCTGCTGCACGGTCACATCGGCCACCTTGGCATTTTTGTTTCCGCTTCTGTAGCCCGCCGTGAACACCACGCGATTATCGAACATATCGAACGGATGCAAAAACTCAAGCCGGGATTGTACGAAATGATTATCGAAGGAGAGACCGGCGAACACGACCCGCTAAAAGAGCAGTTCCGTGTCCGCTTTGAGAAAAGAGAAATCAGGGATGTCACCTGTCCGATTCCAAAGTCTGAATTCGATAAGATGAACCGTCTGTCGGTGGCAAACGAAAATCTTTATCTTGCCTTTGGCCGGCCGCTGGTCAAGTCGCTGATTCGTCATCCGCAGCAGGCCGCCGCTTTGCGCTGGCTGCATCCGGCACGTTTCAGCCGTTATGTCTGGTCGGATCAGGTGATGCCCGGGATGAAGATCTTTGAATCATGGGCCGCGTGGATAAAGGACAATCGCAGCATGGCCGCTGAATCGAATACCTTCAGTTACATTGAACGGCGCAGATCAGAGAACATTGAGACGTTTCTGGACGCTTTTCGCGACATACGGGACACGTGGATTGAGGTTATCTTCGAAGCAATTTACCGTGAATAAAAACGATTCCACGGGGATCAAACGGGCGATAAACAGAGACAGGAAACCGTACTGATGGTGATCCGATCATCCTGAATCTTTCCTTATGAAAACAATTCAAGATACAAGTCCGGTGTTTATGCCAGAAATTATCATTTCCGTTCTTCTGGTTCTGACGCTATTTTACTCTGTCGCCACAAGCGCCACGGCAGCCGACTGGTTGAATCAGGCCCAGGCATTATGGAATGATGATCAGGGCAGATTTACTGATCCCCAAAAAGCCATTGAATATCTGAACAACGCCATTCAAATGCAACCGAATAATGCCTCTGCCTACAACAGCAGGGGGAATGCTTATGCCGACCTCCGTCAGTACCGGCGTGCCATCGAAGATTATAATCAGGCCATTCGCCTGAAACCGGATCATGCGTACGCCTTCATCAACCGGGGTGACGCGTATTACGGTCTGGGCCTGTATCGGCGTACTATTGAGGACTGCACGGAAGCGCTGCGCCGGAAAACGGACAGTCCGCTTGCCTACAGCAATAGAGGGAAAGCTTACGCGCGATTGAAAAACTACGCATCGGCCATCAAAGATTTTAACGAAGCCCTCCGCCTGAAACCGGATTATGTCAATGCTTACAACAACCGGGCTTTTGCCTATTTATTGCAGGGCAATCACCCTCTCGGTTGCTCTGACGCGCAGAAAGCATGTGATCTGGGACTTTGTAACGTTCTGAAATGGGCGAAAAGCAAGAGAAAGTGCGTGCAGGAGAAACCCGGACAACCGGCCAAAGAAGAAGAAAAATTTTCTCCTAACCACGTGCCCGTTCCCATCATCCCGGAAAAGAAAACGCCTCTGCCGCTGAAAAATTTTACGTCTCCTGCGACAGAAGAACAAAGCCCCCGGGAACTAAAAAAAATTAAAGGGATTGAGTTATTCAACGGAAAGGTCATCGAAGGGCAGATCATCAGCCTGAATTCAGACGAGGTAAAAATCCGCACCAAAGACGGAGAGATTTTATTTTTTTCATTCCCAAAAGAAGTTTACAGGTTCATCAAGGATTAGAGAGTAAAAAATCAGCGCAGGTTTAAAAATTTGGGGAAAAGTTCACGGCGGCTGTGAACACCGATAATTTGAAAAATTTCCTTTAAGTGATCTTTAATCGTATATGGACTTAGAGAAAGCTTCCGGGCAATTTCATCATTGGAATATCCGGTAGCTGCCATTACGGCAATTTCCCGCTTCCGGGGCGTCAAGTCGTATTGCTTGACGATTTCTTTGATGTATATCTTATCGGGTAATCGTTCCATGATGATGAGATTTAAAGGAGAATCGTTATGACTGGAAACCATTCTTACCTGATAATATCGCGAGTGAACGCATACCGATAAGGATTCTTTTCTCATCAAACCGGGCAATAAATGATTGAGCGGATATTTTTCGAAAAACAATCTCGCTTCGTTATTCATGTAAAATATCGAGGGGTTTTTCGTTTCCACACCACTTAAGAAAACGACACCGGCGTCCTTTATCGAATCCAGTGTTCGGGCCAAGATATCAGACCGCAGAGCTTTTTTGTTTCCATAAAATTGCGGAATGTCGGTCGTATCTACCACGCGTAAAACAGTCTTGCCTATCTTCATTAATTTCATGTTAACCAACGGGTAACGGAATTCATCGTTCTTTGCTATGACTCTGACCTTAACATTCCGGACGTATGCTCTGTCTTGTAACTGATTTAAAGCATTCATCAGGTCTTCAGGAGTGATCAATCCGATTTCCAGAGGATTTTTATCAATGATCTGATGTCGTTTTCGTCCAAAATATTCTTCAAATGCCTTGTTGACTTCCACATAGACATTATCCTCGGTTCTAATGAGCGCCATGGGATTTGGCGCCTGATAAAATATTTTTTTAAAAAAGTTATCTTGTGATGAGCTGCTGATGAGTTTGTTCATTAATTCAAACTTATTGAAGATATTTGAAACAGTAGCTTAAATCCATGATGGATCTAAGTTATTTATCCTATTTTGCATAAATGGTCTCACATTTCAATATTTTTAGTTATTGAAATAATACGCTTACAATATGTATGTTATATACTTATTATTTTAAGGAAAGGATATGGCTGCGAAGATTAATTTTAGCATTGATCAGGTTTAGTTTTTTCCTGATGTTATTGCGGTGCGTCTCAACTGTTTTTGCTGATGAGTTGAGTATGTCTGCAATTTCTTTTGTTTTCCTCCCCTGTTTAATCAGATCAACAATCTGAATTTCCTGCGGGGTCAGGTTCCCGTATGAAGATTTAAAGTCTCTCATGAATGGCGACGTAACATCGTTGAGATTTTTTTCCAGAATACTTAAATAATTTTTATGACGGTTATCGAGACCGGCATTTTTGAGTTTATGCAAATAGGGCATGACAAGATCATTGATGTTGGTCTGCAATTTCTCCTCAAAGTTTTTACGATCAACTTCTTTTTGATTCATGAGCACTCGCAGTGCTATGTTGGCATCTTCCAGAATTTCAGCCTTATTCTTAAGCTCTTTCGCAATCCGTTTCTGTTCGGTAATGTCAATTCCCGTGCCTACAGAGCATGGCTTGTTTTTATAATAGAATAGTTTTGAGCTGAAGAAAAAGGTTTTCACCGTGCCGTCTTTCATCACGACATCTGCTTCCGACCTATTTTCACCGAAAAGAAAAGTCTTTTTTGTGTCTTCGACAACGATACGTCTATCCGCTTCACGATGAAAATTCAGAATAGTCATCTTCTGAAGTTCTTGTGCCGAATAGCCGGTGATTTTCAGAAGATTATCATTCCAGCGGAGAAATCTGAATTCATCATCCAAGATGTAAAACAATCCCGGCAGGCTGTTGATGATCGTATTACTCAGATCCCGTTCTTCGATGAGGGAATCCTGTGCTTTTTTGAGGGCGGTGATATCCGTCACCATTAAAAAAATGAATTGTTCATTGCCAATCGTTAACAATTCTCCGAAGTCAAGGCAAGTACGTATCGTACCGTCCTTCATCCGGTGGTTCACCTCCTGATTACGGCATATTCCTTCTTTACGCAGAATCTTGACAAATTTTTCACGTTCATTCCCCTGCCACAATTTTAACTGCTTCATCGTCTTACCAATAGTTTCTTCTCTGGAAAAGCCGGATCGTTGACAAAAGGTATCGCTGACATCATAAATCAACCCGTCTTTCAACCTCGAAACAACAATCGTATAGGGAGACAAACGAAAGAGTGCACGATAGATGTGGCCGGGAGCGAAAGGAATTTGTTCCGTGCCATAATCCGGTAAAAGACCTTCTAATCCCTTAATCCTTTTTTTGATGGTCCTGTTTTCTATGATGAGTTGATCAGTCCCTGCTTTTTTCAAGAATCTTTCCTTTTTTACAACGCTTCTGTCTTGAAAAAGGTACGCCCGATTGCTGTATCAGGAATAAACCTTTCAGATCATGGTTGAGTGTAGCATATCGACCATAAGTATTTTCATACCAATTTCTTTCCCTGCTCATGTGCTGTTCTTATTGAAAAAAGACGCGCCATGACGTTGACTTGTCCTGATTCTAAAATCCCGGGAGAGTAAAGTGTCGCACTGCAATTTTTAAAAAATTGGGGAGAGGGCACGCTCTCACTTTTACTCTTCCCGAGAAGAAACTCCCCCGGGATGATAAATTTTATCCGTATGCAAACTGAAATGCAATCCCCCGAAAGGGGGATTTTTACACCATAAATTTTGTGAATGGTAAATGGATGGCCGGACATCCCGGTTATTTATCATTAAAATTAATATTAACATCAGATGGATAATTGTATATAGTTTGCCATGGCACAAATCAAAAGGGCTTCCAAAAAAGAACTGTTCGGATGGGCAATGTTTGATTTTGCCAATTCATCCTATACGACCGTCATTATTACTGTCGTTTTCTGCATTATCTTTCCCCGGATTATTGTCGGTGACGGCCCCGAATACCGTATCGGCAACCTTCTCTGGAGCGTCGCCCTGTCCATCAGCTATCTGGTGGTGCTGTTTTCTGCGCCGCTCTTTGGCGCGATCATGGATTATGCCGGAGCAAAAAAGAAATTTCTCCTCGGCAGTTATCTGCTGACGGTCGTAGCCACGGCGGCTCTGTATTTCGTCAGCCCCGGAGACATCATATTGGGAATGCTGCTGATCATTCTTTCGAATACCGGTTTTTCCTACAGCGAAGCTTTTGTTTCCAGTTTTCTGCCGGGCCTTGGCCCGCCGGAGGATCTGGGTAAAATTTCCGGCTATGCCTGGGGGCTGGGTTACTTCGGCGGTCTGCTCTCCGCGGCCATCGTGATATTCGGCTTGCAGGGCAGCGTTTACACGGTCGATAATTTTCACAATCTGCGGCTGGTAGGACCGGTCACCGGATTGTTTTTTCTGATAGCGGCGCTTCCCACTTTTTTATGGGTCAAAGACCGCACGGTTCCCCGGCCTTTGCCCGCCAATCAAAATTATTTCACCACCGGCTGGAAAAGGCTGAAGAAGACTTTTCGGGATCTGCGTGATTACCGAGATTTGATGATTCTTCTGGCGTCGTTCTTTTTTGCCTATTCCGGTCTTTCCATTGTCATCGCCTTCGCTTTCATTTATGGGGATCAAATCGTCAAATGGTCCGCAACGACGCAGATCTTAATGTTTGTGATAACGCAGTTTACGGCGGCGGGAGGAGCGCTGTTTTTCGGTTTCATTCAGGACAAATGGAAAGCAAAGCAGACTTTCATCCTGACGCTTTTCATCTGGCTGATTACCGTAAGTTTGATTTATGGCATCAATGATGTGACCGCGCTCGTCAATACGTGGACGGGCGCCTTCTGGCGGGCGGAACATATTTTTCTGGTCATCGGTTCGATTGCCGGGCTGGGGCTGGGGTCAACACAGTCCTTGTGCCGCGCGATGGTGGGGCTTTTTTCACCGGATACCAAGTCCGGTGAATTTTTCGGCCTGTGGAGTTTTACCGGCCGGCTGTCCGCGATTTTCGGGCTGACGGGTCTGGGATTCCTGCAGACGGTTTTCGGTCTGCAAAAGGCAATCCTTATCTGTTCGTTCTTTTTCCTGATCTCTGCCCTCATCGTCTTTTTTGTCGACGAGGAAAGAGGCAAAAGGGTCGCGCTCGAACATGCCGGGGAATAATCGGAAATGTATTTTAAAAAACAAATCCAAAGATTTTCGGCAACAACACCACGTGTTGGAAAAGGTTGAATCCGTCATTATATTAACAAAGAAGAAGGCAGACTGATGAACGGCAATCAAAGCAAAACCGCTTCCGACAGCTCGATGGATGTTCTACTCAACGCTATCCAAGAGCTGGTGATGGAGCTGCATCCTTCGTGGCCGAAAACCAGGCAGGTTTTGCCGGACAGCTCTTTGTCCAGGGATCTGGGACTGGACAGCCTGGCGCGTGTGGAACTCCTTACGCGCATTGAAAGAGTTTTTAGCGTCACGCTTGAAGAAAAAAAATTTATCGAAGCGGAAACCCCCGGCGAGCTCTGGCAGATTATCCTCAAGGCCGGTCCTTCGTTGAAATATGTGCCCGCTTCGGAATTGAAATCTCCCGGGATGGCTGAGACATATGACCTGCCGCACGGTGCCAGGACACTGGTCGATGCGCTAAACTGGCATGTGGAACATCATCCGGACAGGCCGCACATTCGTTTATACAGTGATGAAGGTGATGGTGAAATCATCACTTACCGGGAATTGGCCGATGGCGCGCAGGCGGCCGCCGCCGGACTCCAGGAGAAGGGGCTGCTCCCGGGAGAGGCCGTTTCCATCATGCTGCCGACGAGCCGGGAATATTTCTTTACTTTTCTGGGCATTCTGCTCGCGGGCGGCATACCGGTTCCTATCTACCCGCCGTTTCGCATGAACCAGCTGGAAGATCATCTGCGGCGGCACAGCGCCATTCTGAATAATTGCGGTGCGAAGATCATGGTCATCATTCCGGAGGCCAAGCGCTTCGCGCAGGTCCTCAAGGCACAGGTGGAAAGCATGCACACGCTGGTCACTTTTCCGGAATTAACGTCCGGCAAATCCGCTTATACTAAGTTCACACCGGCCATGAATGATATCGCCTTTCTTCAATATACGTCCGGCAGTACCGGCAATCCCAAAGGTGTCGTGCTCACGCACGCCAATCTGCTGGCAAACATCCGCGCTTTGGGAGAAGTGGTGCAGGTAAAATCCACGGATGTGATCATCAGCTGGCTGCCGCTCTATCATGACATGGGCTTGATCGGAACGTGGCTCAGCAGCCTTTATTTCGCCGCACTGCTCGTGGTGATGTCGCCGCTCAGTTTTATCTCCCGGCCCCAGCGCTGGCTGTGGGCCATTCATCGCTACCGGGGCACCATCTCCGCCGCTCCCAATTTCGCCTATGAATTATGCCTGAAGAGATTGACGGAACAAGACCTTCAGGGTCTTGATCTTTCTTCATGGAGAATTGCCTGCAACGGCGCCGAGCCGGTCAGCCCGGAAACCGTCGAGAATTTCTGCCGGGAATTCGCCCGGTACGGTTTCCAACGAACAACGTTCATGCCCGTTTACGGCCTGGCGGAATGTTCCGTCGGCCTGGCTTTCCCGCCGCTTGATCGCGGCCCGCTGGTTGACCGGATTGACCGTGATGTTTTTGTCAACACCGGCCGTGCCGTGCCGTCCACGGCATCTGATGAGAATGTTTTGCGTTTTGTCGCCTGCGGTCATCCCCTGCCCGGCCATGAGGTTCGCATTGTCGATGCCGCCGGTCTGGAATTGCCGGAACGCTGCGAAGGCAAACTTCATTTCCGCGGACCTTCGGCAACCAGCGGCTATTATCATAATGAAGAGGAAACCAAAAAGCTCTTTGACGGTGACTGGCTGGATTCCGGAGACATGGCTTATATCGCGGGCGGAGATATATTTATCACCGGCCGCAAGAAAGACATCATCATCCGCGCGGGGCGAAACATTTATCCTCAGGAACTGGAAGAAGCCGTGGGAAAAATTGCAGGCATCCGGAAAGGCAATGTCGTGGTGTTTGCCTCGCAGGATAAGGTCAATCAAACGGAAAAACTGGTGGTGATGGCGGAGACGCGGGAAGAAAATCCCGGGAAATTAAACGCCCTGCGACAGGAAATTAACACATTGGCGATGGATCTGGTGGGAACGGCGGCCGATGAAGTGGTTTTAGCGCCGCCGGGAACCGTCCTGAAAACATCCAGCGGAAAAATCCGTCGCGCCGGTAACCGCTCTCTTTTTGAAAGTGGCCGGATCGGTAAAGATTACAAGGCAACATGGTGGCAGATCACGCGCATTACCGCATCCGGGATTCTGCCGGAAATGAGACGCCTTTGGCACGGGACACAAAGCGTCCTTTACGCCGCCTACTGTTTATTGCTGTTTTTTATTCTTGCTCCTGTAACATGGCTGACCGTTGTCCTGCTGCCAAAAGAATCATGGCGCTGGGCCTTTATGAGAAAGGTGGCGCGTTTTTTGGGTAAAGCGTCTTGCACACTGATCGATGTTCAGGGTACCGAAAATCTTCCCCGCGAATCTTCCTGTATCTTCGTGGCCAATCATGCCAGTTATCTGGACAATTTTCTGATGGTTGCCGTGCTGCCGATGGAAGTCAGTTTTGTTGCCAAGGCCGAATTAAAAGAGAGTTTTCCAGCTCGCGTATTTCTTCAGCGCATTCAAGCGGAATTTGTGGAGCGGTTCGATAGAAAGAAAAGTCTTGAGGACGCCCGTCGCGTTTCTTCCAGGGCAAGCAAAGGTCGCAGCCTGTTCTTTTTCGCCGAAGGGGGCTTTACCCGTGTTCCGGGACTCCGTCCTTTTCATATGGGAGCCTTTGAAACGGCGGTGGAAGCCGATGTTCCTGTCGTGCCAATTGCGATTCGCGGCACACGTTCCATGCTGCGCGATGTGAGTCTGTTCCCCCGGCGTGGCACAATTACCGTTACCATCGGAAAGCCCATCGAGCCCCGTCATGCGCAGGATCTCTCCTCGCCGGATGCCTGGACAACCGCTCTCAAGCTGCGTGATGCCACCCGTGCACACATCCTCAAACACTGCGGCGAGCCCGATCTGACAGGATATTAAATCACGATACCATGATTTAAAGTTCCAAGATATTGATATTATTAAAAAATAATTTATGATTTTTCCTGTTTGACTTTAATTTTTATTATAACTAAATTAATATCTAAAGAAGAGATGCAAGAGCAGTGATCACCATTTCCCGGATATTCTGAAACATAACTTCATATTTCTTATCATGGAGGGTTGTTTATGGAAACAAGAAGAGAAAAAAAGAATATCATTTTAAAAATCCCGCAAAGTCAATGGTTTAACCGGAAAATCAAACAGGCCAACGCCCGCGTAAAAGCAACGATCAGAAAGATTAAACACGGATAACAGCACAAGAATGTTATCACCATTTGAAGAATGATGATTGTCTTAAAACAGACAGAAAGGAGGTCATTTTATGCCGATATTCATGATGTTTGGAAAATATAACCAGGAATCATTAAAACATGCCTCTGAGCAGCGTACAAAAAAAGCTCTCAAAATCATTGAAAAAAACGATGGAAAGGTCATTTCGATGTTTGCCGTGCTGGGAGAACACGATCTTGTCTTTACGCTGGAATTTCCCGATATGGAGAAAGCGCTTTCTGCGTCTATGGCATTAAATAAATTGACGGGGATTTCATTCTCCACCTCGCCGGTTGTTGATGTGGAACAATTTGACCGGTTAATATCAAAAATAGAAAAAATGTAATTGAAAACTGTGGTTTTTTCTTAACGAAAAATTTGCTGGTGATTCATTGCTTTTGCTGGCAAATGAAAACCCTTCGACGGGACTTATCCCGCTGAAGGGTTGCATATAAAAAAACGAGAACCGCTTGTGTCGTTGAGTCTGCATGCTGGAGTCATGACTTTTTAACACTTGATCTTTTAAGGGTGACTGTCACCACTAAGATCCTGCGGGTCTTTTCTAAATTCATCTCCAGTGACATGACTTCATCGCGTGCACAGCAGTATCTCGTTGGCTTTAATATAACAAACCGGCATAATTTTGTCAATATTGAACTGTATCTCCGAATGGATGTTTGACGGAGGTGATACAATGACAAGGAATGACAGTAAAAAATATGTTGTGCGCGTTTCCGAAAACGCGCTGATATCTCTGGTTTTAAGCTCTCTGGAAGCCTATTCAGTCAAGAAAAAGGATATCAAGGAAAAAGGCAGGCCGAAATCACGGATTGAAGTTTACGGAAGCCTCTTCGGGCACGAGATCACTCTGAAAAACAGGGAAGTCATCTACCAGATTGAGATGGCGCACACCGATACGACCGCCGAGCAGAGGCGAAGTTCCATCGATGAAAACAAGGAAGCCATCTCCTTGAAAGTGGATGTGATTACATCATTCTGGCCTCATCTTAAATATCTGGGAGATTTCCATTCACATCCTTTTAAAAACACAAGAGAAGTCATGGCCAGCAAAATGTACTGCATGTCGGAAAACGACCGCGAATGGTTGAATGATAATTTCTGGAAGCAAAAAGGATACCGCGTCGGGATGGTCGTCACCATTGCCGCGATGGAGAAAGCCGGCCGCAAAGCGTGTAACTGGGTGGCCAATAATTGCGTTGAGGCCACAATGGGGAATTACCGAATGTGGCTGGCGGCTTATTGTGCTTATTCTGCCAGAGACAAATATCTTTATACGAAAGACAATGATGAGTTTGTAATGCTGGATTGTCCGACTCTGACCGGCCTTCAGTGGGAATACAAGGATTTCGGCAGGTTCAAGAACGGCAGGCATATGTCATCGTAGAGCGAGGAGGAGGTATGATGATCCATCGTTACAAATTTATATTATTATTCATGGCGGTCTTTTTATCCGTCCAAATCCTTGTTCAGATCAGTTTTGCTCAGGAGAAGAAAATGAATTCTTTAACCAACCAGGATGTTATCCGGCTTCCCGCGCCGGTCTTCAAAGGAAAAATATCCCTCGAAGAAACCATTAAAAATCGTCAATCGACCAGAGATTTTTCCGCCGTGCCTCTGACGCTCAAAGAACTGTCTCAACTGTTTTGGGCCGTTCAGGGGATAACACGTGATTGGGGAGCAAGGACAGTTCCATCTGCCGGCGCCCTGTTCCCGCTCGAAGTATATGTCGTACTTCAGGAAGGGGTTTTTCAATATTCATCCGGCAATCATTCTCTTACCCGTCATGGGGGAAGAGATATTCGTCCCCAATTAGCTTATGCCGCTCTGGGTCAGGAAAGCGTCCGGACGGCGCCGGCTGTCTTCGTGATTGCCGCCGTTTATGAACGAACAGCGAAAAAATATGGAAACCGCGCGGAAAGATATGTAAAGATTGAGACAGGGCATGCCGCACAAAATCTGCTGTTGCAGGCGACAGCCCTGAACCTGGGCGCCGTTCCCATCGGAGCTTTCCATGATGAAAAAGTAAAGCAGGTTATGAATCTGCCTGAAAATCATGAACCCGTGTATTTAATACCGGTGGGCAGAAAACATTAAAAAAACAGATTCAAAATCAAATGTTAAAAAATTTATTAAGGGAAAAAGGATGTGGCAACTCATCGTCAATGGAAAATTGAGGTGCTTTATTCGCGCGGGGAAAAAGTATTCATGCTTTTTTGCGGCGTCAGCTTTTTTGCTTTTGTCCGTGTTGAATTGCCGGGCGGACATTCACACGGAAAAGGATTATGCTTTGGCAAGAGAAAGAATGGTTGTCGAACAGATTGAAGCCAGAGGCATTAAGAATCCGCAAGTCCTCAAAGCGATGAGAGCGGTCCCGCGTCATCAATTCGTTCCCGAAAAAATCCGGAATCTGGCCTATGGCGATCACGCGCTGCCGATCGGAGAAGGCCAGACCATTTCGCAACCGTACATTGTCGCTTTAATGACGGAGAGCATCAATCCGCAACCGGATATGAAGGTGCTGGAAATCGGTACCGGTTCAGGTTATCAGGCGGCGATTCTGGCAGAACTCTGCCAGAGTGTTTACAGTATAGAAATTATCGAAACTCTGGGCAGGCGGGCAGAGCGGATACTCTCCAGACTTTATAAAAACGTCCACGTTAAAATCGGCGACGGTTATCAGGGCTGGCCGGAAGCTGCGCCTTTTGACGCGATTCTGGTCACCTGCGCCCCGACGAAAGTTCCCCAACCGCTTGCCGATCAACTCAAGGAAGGCGGCAGAATGGTTATCCCGGTTGGTGAGGTGGGAGTTCAGGAACTGGTTGTGCTGATCAAGAAGAACGGTAAGTTGGAAAAGCATTCGATCATTGATGTCCTTTTTGTGCCGATGGTGGACCACCGGGGAAAGACATATTGATATCTGAAGAATTCATGTCATCCTTGAAAATAACAAATGAAACTTGACCAACACTTGGGCTTTTCTAGGATTTGTCTTCCAGTAACCATTTTAAACCCTCTTCCCGTTCTGTGGTTACCTTGACAGGAAAACCTCTATTGGTCATCACATTATCAAAAAAAATATGTTTATTGATCAACTCCTGCGTTCCCAGAATAGAGATCATTGTGCCCGGAGGATGAGATTTGGATATGAAATAGTATAAATCAAAAGATTCGAGAATAAAATTCTGCTTTTCCTCAAGACCTGTCACTTCCGTCATATCCAGAAATAATTTTTTCAAATTGTTACTGTGTAACTCTTTGCCAAACTCATAAATATTCTTTTTTACACGATTGATATCGAACGGACCCGTCAATTTCACGAAGAGATAATTATTTCTTATTTCGTATGTTTTATCCATATTTCAAATTCATTCTGGTATTGAATTATAATCCACAAATCACGGGTATTAAATCCGTGCTCATCCAGGATGATTCCACTAACGCTTCGAACGTCGCTTAGCTCGTTCCTATCGAGTGTCGTTACCCTCCGCTTTGCGGGATTGTTTCCAATCCCGATTGATTGGGATTGGATAGTTCGTCCAACAAATTTCAGTGCGCTGTGCTTCTGAAATTTGGGACTCACTACGACTTACAAATTTCAATTCTCTTTGTTTTTGAAATTTGAGTCTCACAATAAAACAAGTACGCGCTTCGTGATTCAACGGTGAATTGAATTGTTATCCTCAAGATAGCAAATATTCGATTATTTACAATGTAAAATTTTAATTATTGAAAATTTAAACAGTTGATATCTTCCGAATCACCGCCGGTGTGATTATATTATTATCGGAATTAACATTTTTTATAAGGAAATAAAAAATGCAAATTCTTGAACTCATACAGGCCAACGAAGGCCCCTTGAAAAAGCAAGCAACAAACGGCGGAGAATATGCGGGTGCCTGTCCCTGGTGCGGAGGAAAGGACAGGTTCAGGGTATGGCCGGAAACCGGGCGTTTCTGGTGTCGTCAATGCGGCAAAGCCGGTGACGAAATCGACTATTTACGGGAACGCCGTGGTTTATCATTCAAAGAAGCCTGTCAATTGACCGGGCGGAAATCCGGCCCGCATAAACATTCACTACCACCAGCACCGTCATGGATACCGCGGGAAGCAGCGCAACCCAAGGCATTTTGGCAAATGAAAGCGGGAAATTTTCTGTCTATTGCCATTAATTCTTTATGGTCAAAGCAAGGCGAATCTGTCAGGGCATGGTTGAAAGCCGAAAAGGGTTTAAGCGACGCAACCATTAAAAAATCCCTGCTGGGTTACTCACCCATGGATATTGACGAACCCCGGTCCGCCTGGGGATTGGAACCGTTATTGAAAGACGGAACTCAAATGCGTCAATGCATTCCCGCAGGATTGGTGATTCCGCTTATCAAAAATAACAAAGTCATGCGCTTAAGGATAAGGCGCGACAATCCGGACGACGGGGCGCGCTACATTGTTGTAAGCGGATCCAGTCCAGCGCCGTTGATTATCGGTCAGGATAAAGGCGCGGCTGTCATTGTGGAAAACGAATTGGACGCGTGGCTTTTACATGAAACCGCCGGTGATCTTGTGGCCGTTGTTGCACTGGGGAATGCGCAGGCAAAGCCGGACATTGAAACCGACAAACTGCTGCAGGATACGCCTGTTATCCTTATATCCCTTGACACCGACGATGCCGGAGGAAAAACTAACTGGATATTCTGGCGCGATAATTATGAGGCCAAACGCTGGCCCGCCATCAAAGGCAAAACCCTCAGCGAAGCAAGATTAAACGGGCTGGATTTAAGAAGCTGGGTGATTGCCGGAATGTGTGGCACTGAAACAATGTTTGAAAGATTTTGCCTGCTGACCATGGAAGGCAATTTATCGGACACGGAAGCATTACTCAAAATAAAAGAAATGGCTCCGTGTGATCACACCTGAACTCAGAATGTTTCTGATTACTTTTTGAAAGACAGTCCGGATGAACGCGTACTTGTATGCTTTGTAAAAACAAAACAGCCCCGGAATCTCATCCTGTTCCAGGGCTGTTCAATTCAATAAAGATGTTTGTTACACTGCTTTTACTTTCTTCGGTCTGAACCGCAGGAAAAGAAATGCGGACAGCAAAAAACCCATGGTCGCAAAGGGCAGATAACCGGAAATCAGCAGAAAGGAAAAACCAATCAAAGGATAAAGCACGGTCTGCACAACCACTTTTGCCAATGGCTTATCCTTGATCCAACTTGCGGCAACAGGTCCGTTGCGGTAATACCAGGACACAAACTTCCTGCCGAGAACATGCGTCAATAAATACTTGTCTCTGAACTGCCGCAGGATTTTCACCTGTGCCGCCAGCGGTGAGCCGAATGCTGCCGTGGCAATGAAACAGTTGTCATCCTCTTCGTCTTTCGTGGTTACACTAAAGGTGTCGGATACACCACCGATGGTCAGCGTCGTCTCTGTTGTCGTTGAGTAACTCCCTGACGAAATCAGTTGCACGGTCACAGTATCACCATTGTTCACTGTACCCACCGTGTTGACGTATGCTCCGCCATTGATGGAATAGGTGCCGCCGGTGATGGAGATCGGCGCCGGTGAAGAAATCCCTGACACCGTGATGGTGTTGGACACAATCCCGGTGCTCAAAGACACATCCGTCTGATCATTAAAAGTGAATTGGTCCGGAGT
>Ga0209604_1000662_pt1 | contig 31027 bp, 28 predicted proteins | sample AD_UKC097_MetaG_FD_184405 | JGI IMG/M metagenome (GOLD analysis project Ga0209604, IMG submission 184405) | Active sludge microbial communities of municipal wastewater-treating anaerobic digesters from USA - AD_UKC097_MetaG (SPAdes) (version 2) | ecosystem: Engineered > Bioreactor > Anaerobic >... | reverse complement strand
TCAGCAAAGCGGTTATCATGCTGTCGAATTCAGACCGGAAAATCTGCCGGCAGGCATGTACACTTTCAGACTGGAATACACTGGTGCCAATACCTCAAAATATATGGTGCTGAAACTCGTTCATTAAACTATTTATTTAAAGGATTGATGATTGAATTTATAGTAAGATATTATGAGTTTTTATTGAAAAGTTACTAAAGATTGGTTGATAAAATCCTGATTTAAATAAGAAATATAATTTAAACCCTTAAATTTGAAAAAATGAAAAAAATCACTGTTATTTTTGTTCTGCTGGCCTGTGTTGTTGCACTCAACAGCTGTAAAAAAATTGCCGGATGCACCGATCAGGCAGCCCAAAATTATAATGCTGACGCTGACGAGGATGATGGTTCATGCACTTACCTGGTCATTGGCGACAGTTATCAGGGAGGCAAAATAGCATATATTCTGCAGCCCGGTGATAACGGTTACGATGCCAAAGTACAACATGGACTCATAGCAGCCCCAAGTGATCAGGACACCGCTGCAGGGTGGGGATGTGCTGGTACTATGATAAGCGGCGCTGATGGTACCGTGGTGGGAACAGGCAACCAAAATACTATTGATATTGTTGCCGGTTGTTCAGCGGCCGGAACTGCTGCAAGAATTTGTTCCGACCTCGGTTTGGGCGGATATACCGACTGGTATCTTCCCAGCAAAGACGAACTACAGAAGTTATACGTAAACAGAGCTCAAATTGGCGGCTTTGCCACCTCCTTTTACTGGAGTTCCTCTGAGGCTACCGCTAATGAAGCCTGGTGGTATTCATTTTTTGACGGAGGTGCCTATGCATACAGCAAATCTACTCCGATACGTGTAAGGGCTGTGAGGTCTTTCTAAATCCGGAGGATGATCAGACGGACATTTGACTCATACAATCCTTTGAACAATGTCAAAAAACAGACAATTAAAGGATTGTATGAGTTTTTAATAATTTTTTTTCGATAAATATTTTTTAGGATTAATAAAATTAGTATCTTTGCACCCTTAAAATAAAAATCAAGATATTATGGCAAAGAAATCGAAAGATGCACGCATACAGGTTATTCTGGAGTGTACTGAGCATAAAAACAGCGGTATGCCGGGGACATCACGCTATATCACAACCAAAAACAAAAAAAACACCCCGGAACGTATCGAATTGAAAAAATATAATCCGATACTGAAAAAGGTTACTGTTCATAAAGAAATAAAATAAAACTCTTAAGAAATGGCAAAGAAAGTTGTTGCAACGTTAAAAACATCTACAGGTAAGGATTATGCAAAGGTTATCCGTATGGTGAAATCTCCCAAAACAGGAGCCTATTCCTTTAAAGAAGAAATTGTAGCCAACGATAAGGTTAAAGAATACCTCGCAAAAAAATAATCATTCATCTGATATGAAAAGAAACAAGCTTTTCTGTCGGAGAAGCTTGTTTTTTTTTAACATAATCGAAAATGGGTATATTCAGTTTTTTCTCTAAAGATAAGAAGGAAAGCCTCAACGAAGGCCTTGCCAAAACCAAAGAAAGTTTTTTCTCAAAGCTTTCCAAAGTGGTTATCGGCAAATCCAAAGTGGATGATGAAGTGCTGGATAACCTCGAGGAAATTCTGATATCCTCCGATGTTGGTGTAGCTACCACTCTCAAAATTATTGGACGTATCGAAAATCGGGTGGCTAAGGATAAGTATCTGGGAACCAAAGAACTGGATCAGATACTCAAAGATGAGATTACGGCCTTGCTGACAGAAAACAACAACGAAGAATTTGGCGATTTTGATATTCCTTCAGGAAAAAAACCTTATGTGATTGTGGTGGTTGGTGTTAACGGCGTAGGCAAAACTACCACTATCGGTAAATTAGCACACCAGTTCAAAGCCAAAGGGAATCAGGTCTTGCTGGGTGCCGCCGATACTTTTCGTGCCGCAGCGGTGGATCAGTTAAAAATCTGGTCTGATAGGGTGGGAGTGCCCGTAGTTAGCCAGGGAATGGGAGCCGACCCTGCTTCTGTCGCTTTTGATGCAGTGTCTTCAGCAAAAACCCGTAATGCGGATGTGGTGATTATCGACACGGCTGGCCGCTTACACAACAAAGTAAACCTGATGAACGAGTTGTCGAAAATCAGAAAAGTAATACAAAAAGTCATACCCGATGCTCCGCATGAAGTATTACTAGTGCTGGATGCCTCTACCGGCCAGAATGCGATAGAACAGGCACGGCAGTTTACTGCCGCCACCGAGGTCAACGCCATAGCGCTTACAAAACTCGACGGAACAGCAAAGGGCGGTGTGGTCCTGGGTATTTCAGACGAATTTAAAATCCCTGTTAAATATATTGGAGTGGGCGAAAAAATTGATGACTTACAGATATTCAACAAGGTGGAGTTCGTAGATTCTTTCTTTCAGCATGCCTGACACAAGACTATATCCCCGGGAACAACGTAAACTTGTTATCAATGTCGTTACTTTCGGGTGCGCTAAAAACATAGTCGATTCCGAAAAAATAATGGGCAGCCTGCCCTCCCGGAAATTTAAAATAATACATAATTCCGGCCAACAGGCCGACATTGTTATAATAAATACCTGCGGCTTTATTAATGACGCAAAACAGGAATCGGTGGATGCAATTCTGGAGTTTACCGAAGCCAAAAAAGTAAATAATACCAAAGTTTTTATAACCGGATGCCTTGCTCAACGCTACAAATTGGAACTGCTTGCTGAAATTCCGGATTTAGATGGCGTTTTCGGCTTGAATGAAACGAATGCGCTACTCAGGGAAATAACCAATGCTGACACAAAACAATCGGATAACAGAATACTTACCACCCCGAAACATTACGCCTGGCTCAAAATCTCCGAAGGATGCGACCGCAAATGTTCTTTTTGTGCCATTCCGATGATACGAGGGGTTAATATTTCATATCCTATTGAAAAAATCCTGGATGAAGCTGTCATGCTTGCTGATAAAGGTGTGAAAGAGCTTATGGTAATTGCACAGGATACTACCTATTACGGACTCGATATTTATAAAAAACGGAAACTAGCGGTATTGTTGGAAAAACTCTCTGATATAAGGCAATTTGAGTGGATACGCCTTCATTATGCTTTTCCGGCAGGTTTCCCTGAAGATGTGCTGGAACTGATGCAAAGCAGGGATAGTTTATGTAAGTATCTGGACATCCCGTTGCAGCATATCGATGATAAAATCCTTGCCTCGATGCGCAGGGGTATAGATAAAAAAGGTACCGTTGCATTGGTCGAAAAAATCCGAAAGAAGGTTCCGGGCATCGCTTTACGTACGGCTTTCATCGTGGGTTACCCCGGTGAAACCAGGGCGCAATTTGATGCGCTCTGTAACTTTGTACGTGAGCAGCAGTTTGAACGTATGGGTGTATTTACCTTTTCAAAGGAAGAAGGAACAGTTGCCGGCGCTATCAAACAGCAGACTGGGGCAAAGGAGAAACAGCGCCGTTATGAACAACTGATGGAACTTCAGCAGCAAATTTCTGCATCGAAAAATCAGGCATTGGTGGGTAAGACCATGAAAGTAATCATTGACCGTAAAGAAAACGAGTTCTACATTGGCCGTACGGAATTTGATTCTCCGGAAATAGATAATGAAGTGCTGATACCGGTCAAGGATAAGGTACTCAAATCCGGAAGCTTTTATGATGTAAGAATTACCGGCTCAGAGGTTTATGACCTGTATGCCACATTGAAATAATAAATGGTGCTCTGCCGTAATGATTAATGGATCAGGGCCGGTTACCTCCCATACCGGTCATTGCAGCTTTTCTTTCAAAAACTTTGCTGTATATGATTTTTTACAGCCAAGCATATCTTCGGGAGTACCTTCAAATACCACATAGCCACCTTCGTTGCCGCCTTCGGGGCCCAGATCGATGAGCCAGTCGGCGCATTTGATAAGTTCCATATTGTGTTCAATTACAATGATGGTGTGGCCTTTGTCAATAAGGGCATTAAAGGCATCATACAGCTTATGGATGTCGTGAAAATGCAGGCCCGTGGTGGGTTCGTCGAAAATAAACATAGTGGGTTTGTCCATGCTGCCTTTTAAAAGGAAGCTGGCTAATTTCAGGCGTTGTGCTTCGCCTCCGCTAAGCGTACTGGACGGCTGGCCAAGTTTAATATATCCCAGCCCGACATCAACCAATGGTTGTAGTTTGTTTGCGATAGTGGCCCCGGCATTATGTTGTTTGCTTCCTCCGTTAAAAAATATTATCGCTTGCTCAATAGTCATATCAAGTACCTCGTTGATATTTTTTCCGTTCCAGGTGATGTCGAGCACTTCGTCTTTGAAACGTTTTCCCCCACAACTCTCGCAAGTCAGGGAAATATCTGCCATAAACTGCATTTCAATGGTTACATAGCCATCACCCTGACATTCTTCGCAACGTCCACCTGGAATGTTGAAAGAAAAATACCCGGGTTTAAATCCTCTCAATTTAGCAAGTTGCTGTTCGGCAAACAGGCTTCGGATATCGTCGTAAGCTTTGATATAAGTTACCGGATTCGACCTGGAAGATTTTCCAATGGGGTTTTGGTCAACATATTCTATATTTCCAATATTGTCGATATTCCCATTGAGTTTTATATGTTTGCCTGTTTTTTCAGAATATCCGCCATAAATTTTTCTTAAAGAGGAATACAGCGTTTGCTTTACCAGGGTGGTCTTTCCCGACCCGCTTACTCCTGTAGCAACCGTCAGGATATTGAGCGGAAACTTAACACAGATATTTTTGAGGTTGTTTTCGTGAGCTCCGCAGATTTCAATAAATTTTTTCCAGGGCCTGCGGAAATGGGGAACAGGTATCGAGGTTACTTTGTTGAGGTACTTTGATGTCAGTGAATCCGGGAACTGCAGCAATTCTTCATAACTTCCCTGAAATATTAATTCACCGCCGTGCATACCTGCCAGTGGCCCTATATCCACAATCTGGTCCGAGGCTTTTATGATTTCTTCGTCATGTTCAACCACAATAACACTGTTGCCAATGTCGCGCAAGCGTTTCAGCACGGAGATTAACTTTTCGGTATCGCGCGGATGAAGACCGATGCTGGGTTCGTCAAGTATGTACATGGAGCCTACCAGGCTGCTTCCGAGTGCTGTTGCCAGGTTGATACGCTGCGATTCGCCTCCCGACAAGGTGTTGGATGCCCGGTTTAGTGTTAAATAGCCAAGGCCCACATCTGACAGAAATTGAAGACGGGTCGTAAGTTCAATAAGTATCCTTTTTGCCACCTGGTTTTCGTAATCGCTTAAGGATATGGTCCGGAAAAATCTTAATGCTTCTTTTACCGGCATCAGTACGATGTCGATTATAGATTTTCCGGCGACTTTTACATAGGAGGCATCTTTGCGAAGGCGTGTGCCCCTGCAATCAGGACAAATGGTTTTTCCCCGATAACGCGCCAGCATCACACGGTATTGGATTTTGTAGGTCTGACTTTCGACATATTTAAAAAACTCGTTGATTCCGCCAAAAAACTCATTACCTTTCCACAGCAGTTCTTTATGTTCTTCCGAAAGTTCAATGTAAGGTTTATGTATCGGGAAGTCGAACTTATAAGCATTTTTTACAAGTTGATCTTTCCATTCGCCCATTTTTTCGCCTTTCCAACAGGCAATGGCTTCCTCGTAAACCGAGAGCGATTTGTTTGGCACTACAAGGTCTTCGTCAATGCCGATAATGCTTCCAAAACCTTCACAGACTTTGCAGGCGCCGTAAGGATTGTTGAAGGTAAACAAATTGACCGAAGGTTCTTCGAATACAATTCCATCTAGTTCATACTTGTCCGAAAAGATGGTTTTCTTTTTTTCTTCTGATTGGGAGGTGATAATAATGCATTGTCCTGCGCCTTCGTAAAAAGCAGTTTGCACCGAATCAGCAATGCGGTCGCGGCTGTTCACGGTGTCTTCGTTAATCATCACGCGGTCCAGAACCAGGTTAATCTGAGTTTTGGTGCTGATTTTCTTTCCTTTTTCCAGTAAGGTATCAATGGTTACTATGTCGCCCTGTACATCCAGCCGGTTAAATCCTTGCTGCTGCAAGGTTTTCAGGTGTTCTTCCACCGAACGTTCTTTGTTGAAATGTACCGGACATTCAATGAATACCATAGTTCCCTGAGTGCAGCCGAGAACAAAATCCACCACGTCGGTAATGCTGTCTTTTTTTACTTTGTTGCCTGATACGGGTGAACAGGTAGTGCCAATCCGCGCAAAAAGCAGTTTCAGGTAATCATAAATTTCTGTGGACGTTCCAACGGTAGAGCGGGGATTGTGAGTTTTTACCTTTTGCTCGATAGCGATGGCGGGCGAAATGCCTTTGATATAGTCCACTTCAGGTTTTGGCATGCGCCCCAAAAACTGCCTGGCGTATGCGCTCAGACTCTCGATGTAGCGCCTTTGGCCTTCAGCATATAAAGTGTCAAAAGCAAGCGATGATTTCCCTGAGCCGGAAAGTCCGGTAATAACAATAAACTTGTTTCGCGGAAGAGCAATGTCCAGGTGTTTTAGGTTGTGAACACGGGCATTTTTGATTATGATATATTCTTTTGGGCTATACGACTCAATTCCTGTTAGTTCCATTAAAAATTCAAAATTTGAAACTTAAAAAATCATAAAATTTATCAAAATTACAAAATAAGTCTTGCATTCAGTTCAAAAATGATATATCTTTGTGCTTAATTATTGACCAAATAATTGATTTTTTCATTTCGTCGTTAAATAATTAAGTTTTAACCCAAACTGGAGGACTTTTATCGAATAGACATTTTACCTTGAAATTTTTTAAACTTTAAAAAAGGAGGTAAATATGTCCTTTCAGTCTGATAACGACCAGGCATTAATTGATAGTTATTTATCCGGTAACCATCAATGTCTTGAAGTCCTCATCAACCGGCACAAAAAAAGAGTTTTTACCTATATCCTGATGATTGTCAGGGATAACCACCTTGCGGAGGATATTTTTCAGGATACTTTTGTTAAGGTTGTAAATACATTACGTTCAGGTGCTTATAAAGAAGAGGGAAAATTTCTTCAGTGGGCCATGCGTATAGCCCACAATCTTATTATTGATCATTTCAGAAAATCAAAACGTATTCCTATTGTGGAGAACAATGACGAATACGATATTTTTGATTCCTTGAAAATCCTCGACTATTCCATTGAGGATAAAATGGTTCATGAGCAGATACACAATGATGTCCGTTCGCTGATTGAGTACCTTCCGGCTGAACAAAAAGAGGTGCTGATTATGCGTCATTATTACGACATGAGTTTTAAGGATATTGCCGAATCAACCAATGTCAGCATTAACACGGCTTTGGGCCGTATGCGGTATGCGCTTATCAACCTGAGAAAACTTATCGAACAAAAAGACCTGATCTTGACGGCCTGACTTTCCCGGACTTGCCCTGGTCAGTGTTTTTATTTTTTTTCAGAAATTCTTTCTTTCATTAAGTCGCGGCAGCGTTGGCCTGCCGTAGATTGATCCAGTGCGATGAATGAACGGCTCCGGCGGCTGGCCTGATACATAAAGCATAGAATCTCCACGCCATGAGCTTCTGCCAGAGCGGCCATTTCGGATGTTTCCCAATCCCTGACTTCCGAAATTTCAGTCCACTTCGCAGCCCCGATACCGCTTTCCTTGTTATCATAGATGATGCCCCAAAATAAAAACTCTGTGGTGAAACAAACTACGGTGTAATTTGTCTTCAAGCCGCCAAAAAAACCTTTCTTTTGGTTTGTACTGATAAAGCAATGCTGAATGTCGTTTTCCAAATCCCCGAGTTTATACATTCCGGCATAATCTTTTAGATATTTGATGAATTTCGGATGTATTTCAGCATTTCTTACTTCGCGTGTAGAAGTGGTATATGGATTTTTTTTCATGGCTTTATATTTTCTCAAATTTATTAAAAATTATTGTATTTGTATGGTTACTTGAGGAAAAAAATTGCATTTATAAATTCCACTCCACAATAAATACCATGTATTTTTCAAAAGATTGGCTTCAAGTAGCCAATGACAATTGATTTTGCCGGAAATAAAGGCGGAAAATAATTTTTTATCCGGCATACAATATTGAATACCAGGCAGGCGTTAACTTATTAGTTAAAGTACAAATAAACCAAAATAGCCTATGAATAAAACTTCGACCCTTAATGAAATTTTACTTTACTGTTACGGAGAAAGCGGCGAAATGGCGGAATATGCCATCGAAAACCTGCTGGAATCCGATTTCGGTCTGAATGAAAATTTCAAAATTTTAAACGACACCAGACTCGAGATTGAAAACAGTATGGTGAATCCGCCTGACTCCCTGATTAGTAAAGTAATTGCGTACTCGGAAGCGCTAACGATATTAAATGTATCGGAGCCTGACCTGAAGACGATGATCCGCAACTAAACGGAAAAGCTCTTGAAAAATCAGGGGCTTTTTTTATCTTTGTTTTTTTAATGAGACCTATGATTTCAAAAAAACAGCGTTACGAATATTTTATTGAATATTTTTCAAAACACCAGCCTGAAGCCGATACCGAACTGGTTTATACCGATCCTTACCAACTGCTTGTTGCTGTTATTTTGTCTGCCCAATGCACCGACAAGAGGGTGAACATGATAACGCCGGCGTTTTTTAAAAAATTCCCCGATGCTGTCAGCCTTTCAAAAGCAACTGAAACCGGGGTTTTTGATTTGATAAAGAGTTGCTCATATCCAAACAATAAGGCGAAAAACCTGTTGGGAATGGCCAAAACCCTGGTTGGCGAATTTGGCGGTGTGGTGCCTGACGATATTGACAACCTGCAAAAATTACCGGGTGTAGGTCGTAAAACCGCCAATGTGATTGCGTCGGTGGTGTTTAAAAAGCCGGCTATGGCTGTGGATACACATGTTTTCAGGGTGGCTGCACGTATTGGCCTCACAACCAACAGTAAAACCCCGCTGGAAACAGAAAAACAACTGGTAGGGAATATTCCCGAGAAGCATATTGCTATTGCTCATCACTGGCTGATATTGCATGGACGGTATATATGCCAGGCCAGGAAGCCTCTCTGCGAAAAATGCGGAATAAGCACCATCTGCAAGTATTATAATGCAGAGAATAGTAATAAGAAAGTTGCAAATAATAAAAGAGTGAAATAAAATGATTGCCGACTATTTTAAAGGAATCAATGTTGCCGTTACCGTATGCAACGAAGACGGGACAATTGTATATATGAACGAAAAGGCTGCCCTTACTTTCCAAAAATATGGAGGCATTGCCCTGATTGGAAAAAATATACTGGACTGTCACCCCGAACCGGCGCGAAGTAAGCTGGGCAAAATGTTGATAACACATGAATCAAACAGTTATACCATCGAAAAAAATGGTATTAAAAAGATGATTTACCAGGTGCCCCGGTTTGAGGAAAAAATTTTTAAGGGATACATTGAGTTTTCTATGGAAATTCCTTTCGAAATGCCCCATTTTATCCGAAAATAGGTCAATGTACAATCATTATTTTTTTTGTTGAATAACGGTTGTTTTCGTTAACTTTCAGGAAGTAGGTTCCCGGGGCCAGATTTGAAATATCAATACTTAGCTGCTGCCGGCTGCTATTAATTTCGGCCTTTCTGGTCAGTGTTCCAACCACATTGAAGAGTTTTATTTCTATCGGGTTGTTTGTTGTTTCACCTAATTGAATATTTAGTAAATCCTTTGCCGGATTGGGAAATACGCTAAAGTTGAGGTGCGAATCATTTTCTTTTAATCCAACATAGTTTTGCAGGGGGCCTTCCCAAATGCCTCTGCCGTATGTGGCGGCGCGTATCATTCCTAAAGTGTAGTTTATTTCAAGTTCCGAAATTTTTACGTTGGGCAGGTCATAATTGTAGGGTAACCATCCGGTCAGGGTAGAATCGGTGTAGAAGACACCTGTTTCTGTACCTAAATACAGGGCATCGTTAGCGTTTTTCTGGTATGCAATGCAGTTAAATCCCATTTGGGTAAGGTTCCCTGTAATGTTGGTAAAGGTATTTCCGGCATCGGTCGAATACAAAACTCTGTCTTCGTAGTAGGAGGTGAGCGACAGCCATATTCTTTGCGGGTTTTCCGGATCGACCGTTATTCCTGAGATGTAGAGGTTAGAGGCCGGTATGGTAGTGGTCCAGTGAGAGCCACCGTCGGTGGTGACAAAAAGAAATTCGCTTTCGGATGCGTAGATATAATTGCTGTTTGAAGCTGCTACGGCCAGTTTGTCGATATTAAAACCATTGGCGAGGTCGAAAGAAATTTGTGTCCAGGAAAGAGCCCCGTCGGTAGTTTTATATATGTCGTCGAACCCGGCAAAAAGCAGGTTCCCGTCGGAGGGGTGCATTACATAAGGTGTGACCCAGTTGCCGCTGATACTGTCGTTAGGTCTGGCATCATCGAAGTTTTCGCCGCCATCATACGACCGCAGTATGCCTCCGCTTTGGTAAGATACATAAATGTTCTGGGGATTAAAATTATTGACGATAGCTTCCATGCCATCGGCACCGAAGACGTGTGTCCATTGGCCGTTTCTCAGTACGTTCGACCCTACATCCTGCGCCCCTGCAGCAATAATATATGGCCAGGCTTCGCAACCGCCCATGCCGTAAAACTGCGAAATGCCAAGACCTTCGCTGATGTCAACCCAACTGGTACCGTGATCCGCGGTAAAGAAGATGCCGCCATCGCTGCCACAATACAAGGTGTCGCCATAAAAGTTCAACGAATGAATATCGCAATGGATATATGTATAAGGGCTGCCGGTGTACCACATGGTATTCACTTCGAAGTTGGCTCCTCCGTCAGTGGATTTCCATACGTTGATGCCGCCTACAAATACTTCATTGGCATTGTTGGGCGATACGGCAATGGCCAGATCGTACCATGCCTGTCCGGCATCGTCGCTGCCATCTTCGGAATACCCTAAAATATTGGGAGCATGGCATCGGGCAGCAAAAGTCTGTCCCCCGTCGGTGCTGCGGTACACTCCTTCGAAGGAACTGTTGCTGTTAGAAACTACAGCATAAACAAATTCGGGATTTGCTACAGTTACATCTATTTCTATCCTCACGGTATCATAAGGAAGAGTGGTTGTGTTTTTAAAAAATGAATTTCCTCCGTTAACCGAACGTACGAAATATTCCCCGCTGCCATAAATGACATTGGTGTCGTTAGGTTTATATTTCAGGTCTTTTACTTCTCCGCCGGAATAAATTTTCAGCCAGGAGTTGCCGCCGTTTTTGGAACGGTAAATTCCATCGGAGCAGGCGGCTAAAATTTTATCAGGGTTTTTTGGATTGATAAGAATTTTGTTGATGTTGCGGTAAGAAGGATTGAAATTGAGTCCGCAGGGGTTCCAGGTAGAGCCTCCATCCAAAGATTTATAGATTCCCGTTCCCTGGGTATCCATGGCGTCGCGGTCGCCGGTACCTATATAGATGATGTTGGAATTTTGTGGATGTATGGCAACCGTGGAGGTGCCCAACACCGGCATGGTGTCGAAGGTGGTGTTCCACGACATGCCGCCGTCTTTGGTAATCCATATACCGCCCGAAGGGGCAGCCACATAGAGGTTGTTGCGGTTGCTCATGTCAACGGTCACGGCATTCAGACGCCCATTGCCGGGATTATAGCCGCTGTAGCCATTAGTCCATGAATCTAACCCCAGCGGTGTCCACATGGCGCCCGATTTGTTTCGGGCTTCTGCAGGAATGGCTGAGAGAAACTTTTTATACTCAAGATAATATTTTTGTGGGTCGGGAATGAGTCCATCGGGGTAACATTTAGGCTCCATATTGTATTCCCAGCGTTTGAAAGGTTTGTACCCATTGCTGCGTTCATAAGGCTTGTCCTTCCAATAGCTGTAAAAAGCTTTTTGAATATCATAAAATGTCGCATTCTGATAACCGGCATTTGACAGGTTGCTTTTATTATTTTCAAGGTATGGGGCTTGCATCCATGGCTGGGCTTGGGTAGAGAAAAATAGTGCCTGAACAGAAAATACAAGTAGTGAGATGAGGAATTTCTTCATGAGTATGGAATTTAAGACAAAATTACGAAATAATCTCTTGATTATGCTGTTTGGGCTTTGCTATATTTGGATTTATCAGGAAATAAACCAAATTTTATGGAATAATATCTTATTTGGCAAAATAATGTTTTTCTAATAAGAAATAGACTATAACTTTGTAGTAAATTTTAAAAAAACACTTATGTCAGGAAAAACATTTGCCGAAAAGATTCTCGGTGCCGAATGCGGAAGCATCGTTTTCAAAAAACCCGATATTGTGCTGTCGCACGACAATACTGCCAGTATCAACGCCACTTTTACCAAGATGGGCGGCGACAAGGTGGCCGATCCGGACCAACTCCTGATTGTGCTCGACCACAATGCCCCGCCAACTAATGCCAAACTGGCCAACGATTATCAGAAAATCAGGGACATTGTTGCTAAGCAGGGAATAAAAAAATTTCATGATGTGGGTAATGGTATTTGTCATCAGCTGATGTCATTGCATGCCCGGCCCAATATGGTCATAGTGGGTAGCGATAGCCACACCTGTACGGCAGGAGCTTTTAATGCCTTTTCGGCCGGTATCGACCGCACCGAAACTGCCGGTCTGTGGAAACAGGGCGAAACCTGGTTCCGCGTGCCGGAGTCGATTAAGATTACGCTGAAAGGAAAACTCAATGCAGGAGTTTATGCAAAAGATATTGCCCTGTGGATTATTGGCATGATGGGAAGCGACGGCGCCGACTATATGTCGATTGAATATCATGGCGAAGGAGTGAAATCGCTGAGTATTGCCGACCGCATGACCATAGCTAACCTCGCTTCGGAAATGGGCGCCAAAAATGCCGTATTCCCCGCCGATGAAGTGTTGTGGAATTTTCTCGGTGCAAAGACTCAAGGCACCTGGGCCGATACTGATGCAAAATACTTGAAAGAATTTGAGATTAATCTTAACGAATTATTCCCTGTGGTGGCTGCTCCTCATCATGTGGACAATGTAAAAGCCGTTTCTGAAGTTCAGGGGACAAAACTGAACCAGGCCATCGTGGGCACTTGCACCAACGGACGCATTGAAGATATCCGTATAGCCGCCTCGATTTTAAAAGGGAAAAAGATTCCTGCCGGATTCCAGTTACTGGTTATCCCGGCATCAATGGAGATATATAAAATGGCGATGCAGGAAGGCCTGGTGATGGATCTGCTTCAGGCAGGTGCCAATTTCCTCTCGCCGTCATGTGGTCCATGTTTAGGCACAGGCCAGGGGATACCAGCCGATGGTTATAATGTGATTTCTACGGCAAACAGGAATTTCCTCGGGCGTATGGGTAATGAAAAAGCGAGTATCTACCTTGCTTCGCCGGCCACCGTGGCTTATTCCGCCCTGAAAGGCGAAATCAGCGATCCCCGCGGAATAACCGGTGCCGACAAATTTCCGTACTCGAAAGAACAAAGCCATACTGTGCAGGTAAAACAGGGCGAAGACCTTTATGATAAAGGAGTGTGGGGATACCACGATATTGATAATATGAATACCGACCAGATGTTTGCAGGTAACCTTACCTATAACATCAACAGCTCCGAAGGCGATAAGATTATGCCTTATCTTTTCAAGGGCGTGGACGAAAGCTTTGCCGAAAGAGTGAAAGCAGGAGATATTGTGATTGCCGGCATGAATTTCGGTTGTGGCAGCTCCCGTGAGCACCCGGCTGTTGGTTTGTCTTTTGCCGGTGTGCAGGCGGTTATCTGTAAATCGGTAAACCGTATCTTTTATCGTTCTGCAGTAAACCAGGGTTTGCCCATATTGGTGGTTCCTGAGGTAGTTGACAATTACAAAAAAGGAGATACCGTGGAAGTTGACATGGCAAAAGGAACCATTACCATAGCCGGAAAAGTTTATACATTTAATGCGCTTCCCGACAAACTGATGAATATTTTCAAAGCAAAAGGGCTGGTGAATTATGTGAAAGGAAACGGGTAGAAATCTATATGTCAGAATATAGAAGCAGAAGTTTGCTTTGAGAATTATAAAAAGGGACTGTTCGTTAAGGGCAGTCCTTTTTTTATACTTAATTCCCCCAATTAATATTACTCCGTGGATTCTATTCCAGGAATTTGGTATTCTTGACTTTTTTAGAACTTCGGAAAAATTTTATTTTTGTTTATAAGCAATTATACGATATTTCATTATTTTTGAAAAGCAATTACAAATGCTTATAAATGGGAATTGTCGTTTGTAGCCGTTTGTAAATGGAGTTATGGAAATACAATAGTTCGTTGCAGAACAACCCCACCTGATTCTCTCCAGCCTCTTCTTCTCAGCGATCTTCTTGAGTTCCTCTTCCTGTATGCCTCTGGGTACGGCTTCGTATTGGAAAAATTCCATAGAATAGTTGGCTCTGTCAAATTTATTCAAAACTTTGGAATTTTTTTTCTTTTGCATAAACAATTCTAAAATATTTCATTATTCTTGAAAAACCATTACCAGCTTATAAATGGGATTTGTCGTTTGTAGCCGTTTGTTATAGTGTACCCCAATCTTAGGACAGAAAGTTGTTTGGATTAAGGTGTTTTTCATTTATTTTTCTTTTACAAATATAAAACATTATTGTTATTAAAGAGTGATGAGACGGGAAATAACTCGCAGAGTTATTCTCGGATCATCGCTTTTCTTTTTTTGCTTCTTTTTTTCTTTGTTCATTTGTGTTCATATGTTGATAACTCAAGCGACCATGCGGTACATTGATTCCGGGGTTTTGTACCCGAGTGATTGGTGCAGGCGTTCGGTATTGTAAAAGTTGAAGTAGTGACTCAATCCTTCATAGAGTTTAACGCCATCTTCATAAACATTAAGGTAAACACATTCATACTTTACACTCTTCCACAAGCGCTCGACAAATATGTTATCAATAGCCCTGCCCTTGCCGTCCATGCTTATTTCTATGGGCTTGTCTCGCTGTAAAAGCAGCGAGGTATATTCTTCCGAAGTAAACTGTCCGCCCTGATCGGAGTTGATAATTTTGGGTTGTCCATTTATTTCAATAGCTTCTTCTACAATCTGACGAACCCACAATGCAGTCATGGTGTTACTAATACCCCAGTTGACCACATAACGTGTATGCAGATCAATAATAGCACACAGGTACATAAAGCTGTCAAAATATTCTATGATATTAATGAAGGGACTAATGATGATGTAGAACCTCCTGTATTGTGGTGTTATGATAAAGACGATCCTTCAGGTGCAGATATAGAATATAATTCTGTGACAGGAATAGCATATAAAGATATAACTACTGCCGGGACCTATCGATTCTGGCTGATGATTGAAATTTTTAATGATGGATCTGCAGGCGTCTATGCAGCTGGAGCTGGCGGTAGTGGAAATGCTGCTGTTCTTGAGATTCAGGTACTGAAACCATAATTTTAAACGTACTAAAATTGCGGGGCTAACTTACGGAACAGTTTACGAACATACTCATCCGATGGCAGCAGGCCATCGGATGAGTTTTCAGGCTAATGGCAGGTATCTTACACTTTATTGTTGAAAACTACGTAAAATAGAAAATAAATACTTTGTTGAAAAATTTGTTCATACGCTTAACATTGTGTCGGCATGCAACCCAATACTTCGTATAGGGGATGGGTCAGCGGGACAAATTAAATGTGAGAGTGTGTTCGAGTTTAAGTGAAAAATGAAAATCGCCGCCAACTTACCAAACTAGGTCGTTGCAGATTATACCCTACTGATTCCTCTCCAGCCTCTTTTTCTCTGCGATCTTCTTCAGTTCCTCTTCCTGTATGCCTCTGGGTACGGCTTCGTATTGGAAAAATTCCATTGAATAGTTTGCCCGGCCACTTGACATATTCCTTAATTGCGTTGCATAGCCAAACATCTCCATCAGGGGTACAAAAGCATTTACTTTCTGTGAGCCTTTGCGGTAGCGGCGCATGGCTTCTATGCGGCCACGGCGGCGGTTGAGGTTGCCTACAATTTCTCCGATGTATTCGTCGGGGGTGTTAACCTCCACTTTCATCACAGGTTCGAGAAGTTTGGGGTCGGCATTCAGAAAAGCGTTTTTAAAACAGATGGAGGCACAGGTCTGGAATGCCATATCCGAAGAGTCCACCGGATGATAAGCGCCATCCATCAGGGTAACCTTTACGTCAACTATTGGAAAGCCTGCGATGATGCCTCTTTCCAGTGTTTTCAATATGCCTTTGTTTACCGAAGTAACATATTCTGAAGGTACCACACCGCCTTTGATCTTGTCAACAAACTCGTAGCCCTTACCTTCGTTGGGTTCAATGCGTAGCACGGTGCGGGCAAACTGTCCGCGGCCACCACTTTGTTTGGCATGTTTGTAATCATTTTCAGCTTCGGTGGCGATAGCCTCCCGGAAAGCTACCGAGGGCTGCCCAACCACTACTTCCACACCAAATTCCTGTCGCAGTCTGTCGATGATAATCTCGAGGTGTAATTCGCCCATGCCCGACACAATGGTTTCGTTGGTTTCATCATCGTAACGCATGGTGAACGAAGGGTCTTCGTTAGCGAGTTTTTGTAACGATTCTATCATTTTTTCCTGGTCGGCACGCTTGGCTGGGTTGATTTTCAGTTCGATAACTGTCGGCGGGATATGGATAGATTCCAGGTGCAGCGGATGTTCGCTGTCGCAGAGGGTGTCACCGGTTTTGGTGAGTTTCATCCCTATGAGGGCCACTATGTCGCCCGGCCCGGCCTCGCTCATTTCTTCTCGGTCTTTAGCCCGGATTTTCAGGATGCGTCCGGCGCGTTCGTATTTCCCTTTGGTGGAATTGAGCAGTTGCATGCCGCTGGTTAGTCGCCCGGAATAGATGCGGATAAAGGTCTGCTGTCCAACGTATGGATCGTGGATAAGCTTGAATGCAAGAGCGGCAAAAGGCTCTTTGGTGGAGGGGTTTCTGCTCCGGGTTTTTTCGGGGTCATCGATATCGAAGCCAACAACAGCTCCCACGTCGATGGGCGAAGGCAGGTAGTCCACCACCGCATCGAGGAGCAGTTGTATGCCTTTGTTTTTGTAAGCGGCACCACAAAATACCGGCGTGATGAGCAGTTTCAGCGTAGCTTCGCGGGCGGCTTTTTTTATGAGTGTGGCAGGAATATCTTTTTCATCAAAATACAGATTGCGGATTTCTTCATCGTAGTCGCCGAGTTTTTCAACCAGTAACATACGCTGTTCTTCGCATGATTGTTTGTATTGCTCCGGTATCTCAATTTCTTTTCTGATGTTGTTTTCGTCGAACACATAGGCCTTGCGTTCAATGATATCAATGATACCTGTAAAATTTTCTTCGGCGCCCATGGGGAGCTGAAATGATAATGCCTTGGCGTCAAGGTATTTGTTCATCATGCTTACCACCTCGCTGTAGTTGGCTCCTGTGCGGTCCAGTTTGTTGACAAATCCTATCCTGGGTACCTTATAGCGGTTTGCCTGGTTCCAGACGGTTTCGGTTTGTGGTTCCACGCCGCCGACGGCGCAAAACACAGCGACCATGCCGTCGATCACGCGCAGCGAACGTTCAACTTCCACGGTAAAATCGACGTGTCCGGGGGTGTCAATGATATTTATCTGATGGTCTTGCCATGAACAGGAAATAGCAGCCGAGGCAATGGTAATGCCGCGTTCCTGCTCCTGTTTCATAAAGTCCATGGTGGCTTGTCCGTCGTGGGTTTCGCCGGGTTTACGGGTTACACCGGTAAAAAAAAGTATTCGTTCGGTAACGGTGGTCTTGCCGGCATCGATATGAGCTGCAATGCCAATGTTTCTGAGTTTGGTTAAAGACATAATTTAAATTTGAAGTTAGCAGTTAGTTGTTAGTAGTCAGTAGTCAGTTCTGATAGCTATCAGGATCAATAGTCAATCGAAATGATTTTAACTTGAATTTTTTGAATTTTAATTTAATAAAAATGGTACCTGTTTTGTTATGTTGCTCAAATACAATGTGTTAAATGAAAATGAGCAAATTTTTTGCAAAGGTACGAATTTTTTTTGACCGGGATGCCTGTTATATAAAAAACAAAATCAGCAACTGCGCGATGATTATCCTCAGGAACATCACCAGGGGATATACTGTTGCATAAGCTACCGATGGGGCATCCGACTGGGCGATCGTATTAGCAAAGGCCAGCGCCGGAGGGTCGGTCATGCTGCCTGCAAGCAATCCGCACAACTCGAAGAAGTTTCTTTTCAGTATAAACTTTGTGGCGAGTCCGATGATTATGATGGGCACGGCAGTGATAATAGCACCATATCCTATCCATAGCAGGCCGTCGCCATGCAACAGGGTGGAAATAAAGCTTTCGCCTGATTTGAGGCCGACACCGGCCAAAAACATTACGATGCCGGTTTCGCGCAACATCTTATTGGCGCTGGGTGTGGTGTATGAGTTTAGGGATAGCTTGTATCCGTAGCGGCTGAGCAAAATGGCCACAATCAGCGGGCCTCCCGCCATGCCAAGTTTAACAGGTGTTGGTATTCCTGGGATAGCCAAAGGCACACTGCCCAGGATGATGCCGAACAGGATGCCGGTAAAGATTGGGAACAGCCCGGGTTCATCCAGACGTTTCAGTGAGTTTCCCAACAGATGTGCCACATTTTCGATATGTTTTTCATCGCCCACCACGGTCAGCTTGTCGCCAAACTGCAGCACAATGTCGGGGTGTGCCACCAGTTCGATGCCTGCACGGGTGATGCGGGTGATGTTGATATCAAAACGTGAGCGCAGTTTCAGGGATGAAAGATTTTTACCAATCACAGGGCGGTTGGTAACAAAAACCTGTCTGGAAACTAAATTGCCGGGGTATACCGTCAAATCTAAAGTGCTGGGCTTTCCAATTAATTTAACAAGTTCGGGTATGTCGCCCTTTTGAGCAACCAACAACACGATATCGCCGCTTTCGCATACGGTTTCGGAGTTGGCAACGGATTCTGTTCCATTGTGCAATATTCTTGAAATCACCGCATCATTGTGAAGCTGGTGGCTTATTTCCTTAATTTTTTTTCCAAAAAAAAGCGGGTTTGTTACCTCAATACTTATTTTTTCCGGTTTGGCTTCCTGCGGGTTTTGTTTTTGTTCGTATTCCCGTTGTTCTTTTTTGAGGTCGGTTTTGGAGATTCTTCTAATAAAAATCATTGTAAGAATAACGCCCAGCACGCCACAGGGGTAGGCCACGGCATAGCCCAGGCCGAGATCGGGTGCATTGGGTCCGCAGGCCTGTGTCAGAGCCTGTTGTGCCGCGCCCAGGCCGGGCGTGTTGGTTACCGCCCCCGACATGATGCCTGTGAGCACCGGCATGGAGACGCCGGTAATAAAATGAATCATCATGCCTGTAAAAGCTCCGAGTAAAACAATGGCTACGGCAAGCAAATTCAGTTTCAAACCATCTTTTCTCAACGAAGAAAAAAAACCCGGGCCCAGTTGCAAGCCGATAAAAAACACAAATAATACCAGGCCAAATTCTTTGATAAATTCCGCTGTCTGATGGTTGACCCTGAATCCCAAGTGGCCGGCCAAAATTCCCGTAAAAAGCACAAAAGCCACCCCCAGCGAGATGCCGAAGATTTTTATTTTGCCCAGCAAAACGCCTATGGCTATCACCATGCTGAATACCAAAATGGTATGTGCCACCGAATCGTTAAAAAACAGGTTATTCAGCCAGGTCATGATATACAAGGATCATAGTTTATTGATACTGAACTAAAAATTGTTGCTTTATACCCGAGGTGTTGAGCAGTGCCTGATTTCACGGGGATGGTCATTTCTGTTTTGTGAACTTGTAGGTAGTATATTCCAGAAAATCTGCCACACTCAGAGTGAAAGATGTTACTTTTCCCCCCTCAACGACAAACGGGAATACTTTAATACCAAACAATGGCTGACTGTAGGTGCATAAAAATCGGTTGTTGCCTATGTATTCTAGTTTTGCCGAGAGATTTTTGTGATGTTCAAAGCTTAGTTTCAGCAGGCCGGCTTCTTTTTTTATGGTGATGCTTCCATAAACTTCATTTTGGTAGATGCCGGTAAATTCCGAAAGGGGCAGGGGCAGGGTGATATTCATGGTTGCCGAATCGCGCCATACTTTGATTTCATTATTATCACGTTGTGCCCTGCGTTTGAAATAATTGTTGTAAAGTTTGCTATAGTTTCTGTAAGGTAGGTTCAGATAAGCATCGAGTATCTCCCATTTCAGGGCTTCGTATAAATAATTCTGATCGGTGTTGGTCAGCACAACGATGCCAAGGTTTTCATCGGGCACCAGCGTTACTGAGGTGACAAAACCGTCGATGCCTCCATTGTGCATCACCAGACCATGGCCTTCATAATCCTGTAGTTCCCATCCAAGGCCGTAAAGCGAGTAGTTCGACCGGTTGAAGGGGTGGTAGGCATTTCCAATGACCGCCTGCGGCTCCCTGGTTTTCAGTATTGCTTCATAAGGAATAACATTTTTGTTCAGGTAGTTTCCGCTATCGAGTAATGCTATCAGCCAATGGCTCATATCTTCCACCGAAGAGCAAATGCTGGCTGCAGGGGCCAGGGCGTCGAAGTTGCCGTAAGGGATTACTTTTACTACGTTTTCAATGATGGTGTGTGCCGAGGCTTTGTTGGTTTTGTTGTTTATTTCGGAGGTGAGCGGCAGGCTTCGTTTCATTTGCAGGGGGCCAAATATTTTTGTCCGCATAAAATCTTCCCAGCTCAGGCCGCTGATAGGTTTCAATGCCCGTCCAGCCAGTAAAAATCCTGTGTTGCAATATCCCCATTTGGTGCGGAATTCATTGACGGGCGTTAGTTTGCCGTATTTTTCAATGATCTGGCTGCTGTTCAGATCGGAGTCGAAAAATGTAAAATCACCCTGAAAAGTGGAGGTTCCCATGCGGTGGCATACGATGTCGGTAAGATTGGCATTGTCGTTCACCCAGGGGTCTTTGGCCGAAAATTCGGGAACCCACTTTTTTACTGTGTCGCTGAGAGAGCACTTGTTTTCAACAGCCATCCAGGCCAGCGCCGTTCCGGTAAAGGCCTTGGTGTTGGAGCCAATCATAAACAGCGTGTTCTCGTCCACCTTTTCGGTTTTGCCAAGTTCGCAAACGCCGTAACCCTTGTTTATAATTACTTTTCCGTCTTTGACTACGCAAACGGCAACCCCGGGAATATCCCATGTTTTCAGTGCTTTGCCAACATAATTGTCGAGGCTGTCGGTGATGAATTCCGGAACTTTTTGCGCATTTGAAATGATGCTGTACAAAAACAGCAGGCAAAGAATACCGCTTTTCCTGATATTTATAAATGAAGTTTTCATAGGTTTTTTTGTTGGCAAACCTACAATTTTTTTATGAAACGTGCAGGCGAAAAATATCCTGAATCAAACTATAACCTGACTTTGAGCCCGGTCATAAAGTTAATTCCTGCCTGCGGAAAATATCCGTCCATAATGTTATAGGCGCCGTTGTAATAATAACGGTACACCCAGGCATTGTTTTCATATTTTTCATTGAAGATGTTGTTCAACATTAATGATACGCGGATTTCCTTGATGGGCCCCAGTTTGAAAGAGTATTCCATCAGGAGATCTGACACAAAGAACGGGTCCAGCGAACGAGCTTTGTCGGAGGTGTTATCGATGTATTGCCTGCTTACATACCTGCTGATAAGTGAAATATTGAAATGTTCCTTGAAATTATAGGTAAAATCATTCACCGCGGTTATGGCAGGTGAAAAAGCGATGTTTGTGTTACCAAGCTGGTTTTGTATCTGCCCCCCATTGTCCCAGTCATCAACAAATTCGGTGAAATTGATAATCTTGTTTTGGCTGAAACCGGCGTTCAGTTCCCATGTGAGGCGTTTGAACAGCCTGGCAGCGCCGCTAAGCTCAATGCCGGCGCGGTAGCTACGCGGCACATTCGACATAATGGCATAACCCACATCATTGATTTCGCCGGTGAGCACCAGCTGGTCGTGGTAATACATAAAATATCCGTTGCAACTGGCGGTAACATATTTGCTGCTGAATGTGTACCCTAATTCGGTGTTGAACATATTTTCGCGCACCGGCGCCGGTCCTGCTGGGTCGGCATCGGCAAAGTTGTTGCCGTTGGGTTCCCTGTTTGATAATGCCAGTGCCAGGTACATACTGTGCCTGTCGTTGATGTTGTATGTTACGCCCAGCTTGGGGTTGAAAAAATGAAAAATATGCGTTTGTGACACATCGCGAAGTTTGGAATCGATGCCGTCGAGCACAAATTTTACGGTCCGGTATTGAAGGTCGGCGTAAAGAAACACTTTCTTCTTTATGGTGAGATTTACTTTAGTGAAGATGTTAAACTCGTTCTTTTTTGTGTTGTTTTCGTGCCAGCGGTATGGATGCTCTGTGATGTTGAGGTAGTTGCACCGGATGATATCTCCGAAATGGTCACCGGAATATTGGTTGCCAGCGCCACCGACAATTATTTTGAGATTTTTTTTGTTGTCGTAGGTGCCTGAAAAAGTGGCTCCATAGAAATGATTGTTCATCCATTTCTGACGCACCAGGTCAGCCGCTGTCAGGGTGTCAATACCGTTGATGACATCAGGCAATCCGTAAGAAGCAAAAGGCGAATACTCTTCAAATTCTTCGTAGTAGCCCCGTCCGTATGTATAATGGGCAGCAGCGTTAATAAGAAAATGTTTTCCGATTTCCTGCGATGCCAGCAACTGGTAATTGTCCTGCTGATAATTATCCGTTTGGTTTTCATAGGTAAAAGGGTTGTAGCGGCGGTTGGTTTTCAGCGAGTCTTTGGGGACGCCGTTCCATGCTTGGTAAGTTTTTTCTTTGCCCGAGGTGATTATGGCTTTCACAATGGTTTTTTCGCCATAATACCCGCCACTGATAAACATGGATTTCAGATCGGAAGCGGCTCTTTCAATATACCCTTCGGAATTGAGTTTTGACAGGCGTACATCAACTGCCCAATGCCCGGCGAGCAGGCCTGTTCCTGCCGATAAAGTATTTTTCCATGTGTTAAAAGATCCGTATGACAAATTATAATCGGCGTAGGCTGAGGGGTTTAGTTTTGTAGTCTGAAAATTGATGCTGGCCCCGAAAGCCGCGGCCCCATTGGTAGAGGTGCCAACACCACGTTGTATCTGGACATTGTCTACCGAAGAAGCAAAGTCGGGCAGGTCCACCCAGAATACGCTCTGCGACTCGGCATCGTTCACAGGAACACCATTCATGGTAACATTGATCCGGCTTATGTCGGTGCCCCGGATACGCATGCTGGTATAGCCTATTCCATTGCCCGCGTCAGAAGACACCACCACCGAAGGTGTAGAACTCAGGAGGTAGGGAAGATCCTGTCCGAAATTTATACTGCTGATTTCCTGTTTATCCACGTTGGTAAAGGTGGAAGGTTCATTTTCTGCGGCCCTGGTAGCGCTGATGATGACCTCATCCTGCAGGATGGTTCGTTTTTCCAGTTCTATTGTCAGTGAAAGGTCTTTGTCCAGCTCTATTTCTTTGGTGAAATCGGAGTACCCTACATAAGTAACCTTTAGCGTGTACGAACCCTGTTTAATGTTTTTAAGGATAAATTCTCCCGATGGGTTGCTGACCGTACCGAGATATTGTCCTACGATGCCCACAGATGCTCCGCTCAGGGCCTGCCCGGAGTTTTTTTCGCGGACCGTGCCGGTGATGTTGTACTGTGCCCACCCATGAGCAGTGATAGTGAAAAGCAGCAACATGCTCCAGAAAACTTTTTTCATGATTTGTTTTTTTTCGTTAAAACCAGGATGGTTTAAGAGGCGACAGCCATCCGTTTATTTAACCCTTACTCCCTACGCCGGCATTACCCGGATCAGGTTCAGAGGGTGTGATCTCAGCCCGTTGGTTTAGGGCACCCCTTTTTGTACAGGCAAAAATACAATAAAAATCAAACCAGAATCTTTTTACTTGCATAAAATCGTAAATTTGTCATGATACTAAAACCGGTGACGAACCTTATTTAATGGTAAAATACTCTTATGAAAATACTTATCATCAACGGACCTAACCTTAACCTTCTAGGAATACGGGAAAAGGAAATCTATGGCGCCAAAAATTTTACCGGATTTTTTGATGAATTATGTGAACGATTTAAAAATGTGGAGCTGGAATACTTTCAAAGCAACATTGAAGGTGAAATAATTGACAAAATTCAGCAGGCCGGTTTTGCTTGCGATGGTATAGTATTGAATGCCGGTGGTTACACCCATACTTCCGTTGCTATTGCCGATGCCATAGCGGCCATACCTGCTCCTGTGGTGGAGGTGCATATTTCCAATATTTTTGCCCGGGAAGAATTTCGGAAAACTTCGCTGACAGCCGGTGTCTGTGCAGGACTGATTGCCGGCTTTGGCCTGGATTCTTACCGCCTGGCCATTGAATCTTTCTTTCAGTGAAATATCGCTGCTCCATGCAAAAAGACCTGATAAAAAATAACCTTCTTTTGCACCTGGTGGTCATTATTCTGGGATTTACCGCCATATTAGGTAAACTTATCCATTTACCTGCTGCCGACCTGGTGTGGTTTCGTATGCTGATAGCTTTTACGGCTTTGATTGTTTTTATTTTGATTTTTAAAAAGCCTCTGGTCTTGCCCATAAAAAACATAATGAAGCTGGCTGTGATAGGCGTGGTCATTGCGGCACACTGGATATGTTTTTTTCAGGCGATAAAAGTTTCTAATGTTTCTGTTACCCTGGGCTGCCTGTCGGTCACCACGCTGTTTACCAGTTTTTTGGAGCCGGCGATAAACCGCAAAAAAATTTCGTTGCTTGAAGTTATCATAGGGCTAATCATCATCCTCGGCATTTATATAATTTTCAGGTTTGAGACCAGGTATGTGGCGGGAATTATTTTCACCATTATTTGCGCCTTTCTGGCCAGTCTTTTCAGTGTGCTGAACAAAAAAATTGCGCTTCATTACCAGCCCGAAATAGCCACCTTTTATGAAATGCTCAGCGGTTTTGTGGTGGTAACTATTTACCTGTTGATTTCAAAAGGCAGCTTTTCTTTTGTCCTTATGCCGACCTCTAACGATTTGATTTTCTTACTGATACTGGGAATAGTTTGCACGGCTTTTGCTTTTTCTGCTACCGTTAAAATCATGCAAAAGCTCTCAGCCTACCAGGTAGTGCTGGCAATCAACCTGGAGCCCGTATATGGCATTATTGCAGCATATTTTATTTTCGGCGAGTCGGAGCAAATGACCACAGAGTTTTACATAGGTGCGGCCATAATTATTTTGTCGGTAGTGCTGTACACATTTATTAAAAACAGAAACAAACAGCAACCGGAATCATATGCTTAACAATGGCAGCGAGTCTGACGGACTGGCCCGGCTTTGTTAAGTCGCGTCTGGTTTTTACCTTTTAATACAGATCAATAAATTCATAGCCATTACCTGTCCATCCCATATACTTTAGAAAATCAGCAAAACTGATAATCAGCGAGGCGGTACTGTCGTTGGGATGAAAGCTGATTTTTGTTGCTTTTTGCAAATTTGTATCAATAAATACATGAACATGTTTGTCTGTATCGTGTATCAGTCCGAAAGCCGAAACAGAACCTGGTTTTAGGCCGAGATACCGTTGCATGCGCTGTTCTGATGCAAAAGTGAGTTTGCCTTGTTTCAACATTTTTTCAATATCATGGATAGCCAGGTTTTTGTCGCAATCGAAAATCACCAGGTAATGCCGGTTGCCTTTGTGGTTGCGGAAAAACAGGTTTTTGCAATGCTGTGCATCATGGCCGTACCAGTACTGTTTTGCTATTTCAATGGTAGGAGCAGGGGGATGTTCGAGGTATTCGAAGGGGATATTTAGTGTTTTCAAGGTTTCGTAAACCGCAGGATCACCGTTCATAAAGAATATTTTTTCGCAAAAATAGTCAACCTGGTTTTCATTTGCCACAATAAAACAATTTTGCAGGAGTTCAGTCAAATAAAATCCTTAATTTTGTTTTGATTTCTTTGTAATCCCTACTGTTATGAAAAAACTGTCATTCGCAATTGTTATCATGATCCTGAATTTTTCTGCCTACACCCAAAATACCACATTTGATACTATTTCCATCGAAAAAAGGTTTTTAAGCGCCAACCTGGATTATCAGGGAAAAAACCTCTCGTTGATGAAACTCGAAGACTTGTGCAAACCTTATGCTGATGCCAATGATGAACTGTTGCAGGCCAAGCGAAACAATAACCCTGCCTTGATTATGACTCTCGTAGGAGGAGTGCTTATTGGTTATTCGGGCATCAAGTGGCTGTCGGACGGCGATTTGCCCTGGTATTATGCAGCCGGCGGCGTTGTGTTGATTGGCTGCACCATTCCCTTATATTTAGGTTCGCGAAATCACAGCATCAATGCTGCGCGGATATATAACTACGAAATGAGGCACAAACAGCCTATTACACCCTGAAGCCTTAATTTGTTTTCATAAATATTTTTGCGGTATTTTGTTTGCCGGATTTTATCCTGCATACATACATGCCCGCGGGAAGATGTTTCACATCATTATTCACTATTTACTGCTTATTGGTTAAGGAAAGAATGCATCCTTGATGTTTTGCGCCTACACGCAGATCAGGCTGCAAAAAAGCGCAAACAGGAAAAAATTTTTTCATAAAAAGATATTTTGAATTTTTATTTACAATAAAATAACGACATAAATAAATTATATATAATTTTACAGAAAAAAATGAAACAGTGGTGAGTATAAGTAGAAAAATTATCAGCCACATTAAGGATTATTTCACTTTTAATAAAAGCGAACGCAGAGGGTTGCTTGTTTTGTGCATATTGATTGTGTTGCTCATCATGTTTAATTTTTTTGCTCCCCGCTTTGTGGCTCGACAAAAATATGATTCTTCCCGTTTTGAGCGGGAGGTCGCCGAATATCTGAAAACTCAGGAGGTAATTTCCAAAAAACCTAAAACCTTCCAGAAAAAAGATCCCTTCAATGTTTTTGATGCCAATCTCTCAGCTGTTGAACAAAAACTGTCTCCTTTCGTCTTTGATCCCAATACACTGCCTTATGAAGGTTTTGTTGAAATGGGATTTACCGAAAAACAAGCGCTGACCATCTCGAAATACCGTGCAAAAGGCGGTAGATTCAGGAAGAAGGAGGATTTTAAAAAGATTTATTCTATCAGTGACAAAGAGTACACTGTGCTGGAACCTTTTATCGAGATAAAATCTTTCGCCGATGGGCAGCAACAACAGATGGAAGAACCCAAAAAAACGGAGCCGGCAGTTTTGGTCGATTTCAACACGGCTACAGAGGAAGAACTAAAAAAGATTAACGGAATAGGTGATTATTTTGCTGAACAGATAGTAAAATACCGTGACCGGCTAGGAGGTTTCAATGCAAAGGAACAACTGCTTGAGGTGCCAAAGATGGATAGTGCGAAGTACGCAAAGATAAGCCCTTTCGTAGAGTTAAATTTGAATGCAGTGCGAAGGATAAATGTTAACAAGGCCACTTTTGATGAACTGAAAGCGCATCCTTATATTGGTTATAATATTGCGCTGTCGCTTATCAATTACCGCACTAAACACGGAAATTTTGCCACAGTAGATGATATAAAAAAATCCGCTCTTATCACGGATAAGAATTTTCCAAAAATTTCATACTATCTTTGTACAAAATAATTCAATTTCCAAATAGCGGGTTTTTAATACAAACAAGACCTTTCTATCAAAGGTTTATCATCTAATCAGAAGAAAAACATGAAAAAAGTTGCGATTTCACTCATAGCCATTATTGTTTTGTCAGGCTTCACTTATGCACAAAAAAACAGAAATAAACCTGTTGTGTTTAAATGGTACACCTTTCAGGAGGCGTTGAAGCTGAATAAAAAGAATCCCAAAAAAATTTTTGTGGATATATACACAGACTGGTGCGGCTGGTGCAAAAAAATGGATGCCGGCCCTTTTGCCGACAGTGTTATAAAGGCATATATGGCGCAGCATTATTATCCTGTAAAACTCAATGCCGAAAGTAAAGATACAATAGAGTTTAAAGGTAATACCTATGTTAATCCCAATCCCTCGGCGGCACGTTCCAGTCATCAGTTGGCAGCCGCACTGTTGCAAGGCCGCTTGTCTTATCCTTCTTTTGTAATCCTCAACGAAGAGTTTGAGATTCTGAATACCATTGTAGGTTTTAAATCTGCCAAAGAACTGGAGCCCATACTGCACTATTTCGGCGAAAATGCCTATGAAAAGCTACCTTATAACAAGTTTTTCGAAACTTTTACGGGTTCAGTAGCCCCATAAGAAAAACGGTGGCTTCGAGAGCCTCAACCACCGGGAAGGGGTAGCCTCAGCCACCGTTGAAAAAACCGCTGCCTGAGGTTCTCGAAGGCAGCGAACAAGATGCTTCCGAAGGCAGCGAAAAACTTCTGAAACAGCGAAAAAAAACATTTTATGAAAATTAGAATCATAAAAATACGTTTTTAACGTACTTTTGCATTTATGAAGGCAGCCAAAATCAACGTGTTATTTGTTTCCAGCTGGTATCCCACCCAGGATAAACCTACAGCCGGAAATTTTGTCCAAAAACATGCCGAAGCTGCCGCCCTTTATGCATCTGTGGACGTGTTACATGTAGCCTTCGACAGATCCCTGAAGACGAAATTCGAGTACCAAAAAGAAGAAAAAAACAATATAACATCGCACCTTGTTTACATCAGGCCTCCCGGGATAAAATGTTCTTTAATTAAAACCATAAAATATATTAAGGCATATTTTTATGGGTATAAAATGATATACGGTCATCAGGGGAAGCCCGATATTATTCATGCTAATGTGCTGATGCCGGTGGGTTTGATAGCTTTTTTGTTTCATCTTTTTAAAAAGGTCCCCTATGTTATCACCGAGCATTGGACAGGTTACCTGCCACAAGATCCCAATAAGCCGGGATGGCGGTTGTGCCTGTTTCGTTTTTTTGCCAAAAAGGCAGCACGTTTGATGCCCGTAACGGCCCATTTGGTGAGCGCCATGAAAAAATCCGGTATTAAGGGTAACTATACTGTTGTGCCCAATGTGGTTGATACCCGCCTTTTTTTGCCGGCTAATGCGCAAACCGACAAGGTAAAGCGCATCATTCATGTGTCTTCTTTGCTCGATCAGCAGAAAAACTTCAGTGGCATTTTGTTGGCGCTTTCGCTGCTGGCCGAAAAACGCGATGATTTTGTACTGGAAGTGGTCAGCGATGGCGACTTTGAGCAGTTTGCCCGTAAGTACCAAAAGCTGAATATTTCACATAAGCTGTTTTTTCATGGCAGAAAAAACACCGGAGAAGTAGCTGCAATGATGCAGCGGGCGGACTTTTTGCTGCTTTTCAGTAATTACGAAAATTTTCCCTGTGTGATTGCCGAGGCTATGGCTTGCGGACTGCCTGTATTGTCGTCGGAGGTGGGAGGCATAGCTGAACATATAGGTCCGGCTCGCGGACTGCTTACCGAGGCCCAAAATATCGACGCCCTCGTGTTGCAACTGGACCAGATGCTTGACACCTGCCGGTCGTATGATAAAAACGCTATTCGCGCCTATGCTGAAAAACACTTTGCTTATAAAGTGGTAGGAAAACAATTTTTAGAAATTTATAATCAGGTGATTTGTTCCTAAAGATATTTAAAACATTCGGAGTAAGGCTGTCTTCTGCAATCATCAGTTTACTGATAGCCGTGGTTATTTCTCAATTTCTTGGCGCCGGCGGCAAGGGCGAACAGGGTATTATCATAACCACGATTGCGCTGATACTGATTTTTGCCAACATGGTCGGTGGCGCGTCACTGGTGTATCTTACCCCGAAACTTCCACTGAAAAAGCTTATCCTTCCTTCTTATGTCTGGAGTTTTTTTATCAGCGCCCTTTTTGTTGGTGTCTTATTTCTGTTTCCCCTTATTGAGGCAAAATATGTCTGGCATGTAGCGTTGCTCACTTTGCTAAACTCGTTTACTTCGGTGAATACCTCGGTTCTGCTTGGAAAGGAAAATATCCGCGCGGTCAACATCATCAACTTTTCCCAGGTGGCGCTCACCATATCCGCCTTACTGGTTTTTTTTATCTCGGGAATAGCCACCAATATTTACGGATATATTTACTCTTTGTATTTTGCCTATGGGTGCACCCTCGTGATGAGTGTGATCCTTCTGAGCCCTTACCGTCATAAATCGCCCGGTGATGAGCCGGTGTCCTATACTTATGCTATCAGGATGCTGTTTCGGTATGGATTTATGAATCAGTTGGCGCATATTACGCAGTTGTTGAGTTTCCGCGTGAGTTACTATTTTCTGGAATCCTTTCAGGGTTATGATGCCGTGGGTATCTATTCCAACGGCGTTTCCATAACCGAGTCGGTATGGATGATCAGTGGCAGTGTGGCATTGGTGCAATATTCAAAAATATCGAACACCGGCGATAAAAAGTTTAATCAGCAGCTTAGTGCCGAACTGCTTCGCATCAGCCTGTTGTTGTCTTTTTTGGTGCTGATACCGCTGGTGTTGTTTCCGGGCTCTTTTTATGCCTTTATTTTTGGTAAAGATTTTGGCGATATCAACCGTATCATGTGGCTGTTGGCTCCGGGAGTGCTGGTATTTGTCAATGCCTTGATTCTGGGGCACTATTTTTCCGGGACGGGACAATATCATATTAACAGTATCGGTTCGGCTATAGGGCTGGTGGTCACCATAATACTTGCGCTGGTGCTCATTCCCCGCATGGGATATCTTGGCGCAGCGCTTACAGCCAGCCTTTCGTATCTATCCACCACGGTGTTTGTTACTATCTGTTTCTGCCGCGAATCAAAGCTGAAGCTGATAGATCTGTTGCCCCTTCCGAGATATTTTTCAGGATATTATTTGTCGGTAAAACAATATCTTTGCAAAAACAAAGC
>Ga0209604_1000651_pt1 | contig 31409 bp, 24 predicted proteins | sample AD_UKC097_MetaG_FD_184405 | JGI IMG/M metagenome (GOLD analysis project Ga0209604, IMG submission 184405) | Active sludge microbial communities of municipal wastewater-treating anaerobic digesters from USA - AD_UKC097_MetaG (SPAdes) (version 2) | ecosystem: Engineered > Bioreactor > Anaerobic >... | reverse complement strand
CCTTGTCTCGCCCCATCCGGCTCGAGAGCCCCCCGACGAGGACGAAGCCGTGCGCCACGAGCCGGCATCGTAACCCGCCGGCGCACGGCGGGGAGCCGTCTACACCAGCTTCAGGAGGTGCCCCATCTTCGCCTTCTTGACGGAGAGGTAGCCGCGCGTCGCGTCGGTGGGCGGGATCTCGAGGGAGACCCGCTCGACGATCTCGAGGCCGAATCCGTCGAGGGCGACGTACTTGGACGGGTTGTTCGTCAGGAGGCGCATCTTCTTGACGCCGAGGTCCCGGAGGATCTGGCAGCCGATGCCGTAGTCGCGCACGTCGGGGGCGAAGCCGAGGGCCTCGTTCGCGGCGACGGTGTCGAGGCCGCCGTCCTGGAGGTCGTAGGCGCGGAGCTTGTTGAGGAGGCCGATCCCCCGTCCCTCCTGCAGGAGGTAGAGGAGGATCCCCCGCCCCTCCCGGGCGATCATCTCGAGCGCCTTGTTCAGCTGCTCGCCGCAGTCGCAGCGCATCGAGCCGAGGACGTCGCCGGTCAGGCACGCCGAGTGGACCCTCACGAGGATCGGCTCCTCCTCGGCGATGTCGCCCATCACGAGGGCCAGGTGCTCCTCGTTCGTCAGGTCCGAACGGTAGGCGTGGACGCGGAACTCGCCGTGCCGCGTCGGGAGGCTCGGCGAGGCGACCCGCTGGACGAGTCGCTCGTGGTGCATCCGGTGCCGGATTATGTCGGCGACCGAGACGAGAGGGATCCCGTGCTTCTCAGAGAAGCGAAGGAGGTCGGGGACGCGCGCCATCGCGCCGTCGTCGTTCAGGATCTCGCAGATCACCGCCGCCGGAGACAGGCCGGCGATCCGGGCGAGGTCGATCGAGGCCTCGGTGTGCCCCGCGCGCTTGAGGACGCCCCCCTTCCGGGCCCGGAGAGGGAACATGTGTCCCGGACGGAGGAGGTCGTGCGGCTTCGTCCGCGGGTCGACGATCGTCCGCACGGTCTGGGCGCGATCCGCCGCGGAGATGCCGGTCGTCGTCTTGCCGCGCGCCTCCACCGAGACGGTGAACGCCGTCCCGTGGTTCGAGGTGTTCTGCTCGACCATCGGGGCGAGCTCGAGCTCGTCGCAGCGCTCCTCCGTGAGGGAGACGCAGACGAGCCCGCGCCCCTCCCGGGCCATGAAGTTGATTCCCTCCGCCGTGACGTGCTCGGCCGCGAGGCAGAGGTCTCCCTCGTTCTCGCGGTCCTCGTCGTCGGCGATGATGACGAAACGACCCTTCCGATAGTGCTCGGCGGCCGCCGGTACGGTGACGAAACCCAAGGGAGAACCTCCGGGCCGCGGGGAGCGGCTCCGCGTCAATTGTACCGGGGCGGCGCCGCGCCCTCGGCGTCGTCGCCCGTGCGCGGCCGGCCCCCCCGAAACGGGTGCGAGGAGAGGACCGACCGCTTCGAGACCTCCCGCACGAGCGTCTTGAGGAAGACCTCGAACTGGTGCGCCGCGGGGAGGAACGCGCGCGGGCTCCGCTCACGCGAGAAGCCGGCGTGGAACCGGTCGAAGAGGGACCAGTCCTTGAACATGAGGTGCTTCATCGAGCCCCGCCGGAACGCGTCGAGGGCGTCGATCATCGCTTTGAGCGCCTTCCTGTCGGCGCCGCGGGAGAAGGCCTGGACCGCCTGGAGGAGCTCCCAGAGGTCGTCGCGGAGGCGGAGGCTCTGGTCCAGCTTCGTCCGGTACTCCGGGAAGAGCGCCCGACCGTCGACGTCGGAGGAGAACGTCTCCGCGAGACCGATGATGCTCTGCTGGAAGAGGTCCTTGAGGATCCCCGCGGCGTCCTCCATCCGCGCGTAGACGAGCTTCGGGTCCCGCATCAGGGCCACGTCGACCAGCTCGAGCTCCATCACCTTGCGCATCTCCATCTCGACGGAGAAGACGAGGCGCTCGAGGCCCGCGGCCACCGGCGTGTCCTCCGGGAAGCGCGGAAGGAGCCGCTTGCGGATGAACTCGCCGAGGCTCGCCGCCTGCGCCCGGATGAGGCTGAAGACGAGGAGCGCCCGCTTGACCGTCGCGGGCGACTCGATCGTCTGACGGATCCTCTCCGTCCAGCGCAGCCCCTTGAAGAGCTCGACGAAGAGGGCCGCCAGCGCCGACTTCTGGCTCGCGTCGGAGACGCCGGCGAGGACGCGCGCCAGCGACTGCTTCGACTCGCGGTCGAGGACGGGCCGGAGGTTCTCGCGGAAGAGGACCCCCAGGTTGGGCTCGGACTTGAGGGTCCCGACGACGATCCGCCCGAGGGAGAGGTAGGTCTGAAGAGGCAGGAACGGCGCCCGCGAGAGCTCGTCGAGGACCTTCGAGAAGTCGTCGAGCTTCTCGACGACGAGGGCGAGCTCCGTCTCGGCGCTCCCGCGGCGCTGCGGGACGGGGGCGCCTCCCGAGGCGCGGCTGACCTGGCTGTCGAGGAAGAGGAGGAACGACGCGAGGTCCTCCTTCCCCTCCCCGAGGAGGTGCGTCGTCAGGAGCGCGAGGTGCGAGATCCCGGACCTCACGACCGCGACCTCCTCGACGAAGTTCTTCAGCGACGCGTGCGACCTCTCGAACGCGGAGAGCGGGAGGTGGTCGAGGACGAAGAACCGCTCGACCCCCTTCAGCCACATCTCCATCTCGAAGAGGTAGTCGTACTTGACGCGGTTCGAGAAGAGCGCGGAGGTCTCGAGAACCGTGAAGCGCGGCATGGCTGCCGTCAGTTTACGCCGCGGGGGAAGCCTGCGGAGGGGTCCTCGCCGGGCCCGGGCTCCTCGCGGACGCGGACCGAGAGGAGCCGGTCGTTCTGCTCGACCCGGTCGACGACCTCCATCCCTGCCGTCACCTCGCCGAAGACGGTATAGGCCGCATCGAGGTGCGGCTGGCGGGAGAGGGCGACGAACCACTGGGAGCCGCCGGTGTCGGGGCCGGAGAGCGCCATGCCGAGCCGGCCGCGAACGTACGGGATCGGGTTCAGCTCGTCGCGGATCGCGTAGCCGGGGCCGCCGGTCCCGTCCCCGCGCGGGTCACCCGCCTGGACGACGAAGTCCGGGACGACGCGGTGGATCGTCGTCCCGTCGAAGAACCCCGCGCGGGCGAGAGAGACGAAGCTCTCGACCGTCATCGGGGCCGCGTCCGCGAAGAGCTCGGCCTCGAAGGAGCCCCGGCTCGTCTCGACGACGACGCGGACGGGAGGCCCCTCGGCCCGTTCCGCGAGGCGAAGGGTGTCGGCTGCGGCGAGGCGCGTCGCGACGGCGGGCGACGGGTCCGTCGAATCCACCCCGAAGCGCTCCCGGAGGAGGCGCCGGGCCCGCTCGCGAACGAGGTCGTCGGCGGCGTCGCGTTTCGCGGCAAGGAGCTCGCGCCCCCCCGCGGGCAGGGACGCGGCGGCGTCGAGCGCGGTGGCGGCGAGGTCCGCCTCGCCCGAAGCGACGAGCGCGTCGAACGCCGCGCGCCACGCCGCCGCGAGCCTCGCGTCGCTCCCCGTCCCCGCCGCGAACGGAGCCGTGGCGTCGAGCGCGGCGGCGCGGACGGCCCCGTCCAGGTCGGCAAGGGCGCGCGTCAGGAGCGGAAGGCTGCGGGGGACGAGCGGCCGTGGGAGGCGGGAGACCGCCTCCATGCGGACGCGCGGCGCGGAGTCCCCGAGGAGCGCCTCGAGCCAGGGGCCGACGCGCTCGGCGGCCAGGAGCGGGAGCGCTTCTGCGGCGCCGAGGCGGAGGTCGAGAGGGGCGGTCCCCTTCCCGGGAAACGCGAGGGCATGGGCGCGCTCGGCGTCGCCCGCGGCGAGGCTCGCGAGGGCGACGCCCCCCCGGCGCCCGCCGTGGACGACGACCCGTTCGAGCAGCGCGCGGACGTCCGCGTCGTCGGCCGCGGCTCGCAGGAGCGTGAGTGCGGCCAGGGAGACGCCGGGGTGCGGATCGCCCCGCCGTGCGAGCCCCGCCTCCCGCGCGACGTCTCGAGCAAGCCCGCCCGCCGCGAGCCGCTCCAGGGCGAGGAGCGCCTGGATCGCCGGCCCGGGCTCCGGCCCGAGCGCGACCTCCGAGAGCGGCCCCGCGGCCTCCGCGTCGCCCAGGAGACCGAGGCCGCGCGCCGCCCAGGCCACGACCTCCGGGTCGCCGGCTCGCAGAAGGGCGCGCAGCGCCGACTCGCTCCCCGGCCGGGGGACGCGCGCGAGCGACCAGGCCGCCATCCTGCGCGTCTCCCCGTCGGGCGAGGCCGCCGCCGCGGCGAGAAGCGGCACGAGGCCCGGGTCCTTCGAACGGTAGAGCGCCGCCGCCGCCGCCGCGACCGGTCCGGACCGTGCGCGCAGGACCCCGCGGAGCGCCTCCTCGGCCGCGTCGCCCCCGAGGCGTCCGAGCGCCGAAGCCGCGGCCGCGGCGGTCCCCGGATCGGCGTCGGAGAGCGCGCTCCGAAGGAGCGGAACGAGCCTCCGTTCGCCGGCGAGGCCGGACGCAAAGGCCGCCGCCCGGCGGACGCGGGGCTCGAGATCGGCGAGGAGCGTCGAAAGCAGAGGGACCGCGCCGGTCGCCCGGAGGCGTCCGGCCGCGAGGCCGGCCCGCTCGCGAAGGCGCGCGTCAGGCGAGGCAGCGGCGGCTTGCCCGGGGGCGTCGTCCCAGGCTCGCCGGTCCTCCATCTCGAGGAGTCGCGCCACGAGCGCGAGCCTCTCCGGCCGCGCCTCGTGCCGATCGGCATCCGGAGCGACGGACGAGCAGGCCGTGAGGACGAGCGCCAGAATCGGTAGCGAGGCCGCCCCGACCCGCCGGGCGCCGCCCCGCAGAGCCACCTTGCGCCTCAGAGCCCCAGGAGGAGCCGGTCGCCGAGGATCGTCGGAAGCCCGGCCCGCAGGACCTTCTGCCGCGCCGACTTCACGTCGTACGGAACCCGGTCGAACGTGACCGTCCGCTCCTCCGAGTCGAAGATCGCGTAGCTCGCGCGCGGGTTGCGGTCTCGCGGCTGGCCGACCGACCCCGGGTTCACGAGGTATCGGCGGCCCGGCTCGAGGAAGAGCTTCCGGCGGCTTCCGCGTACCGCCTCGACGAGGATCCCGTCCGGGGCGAGCGTGAAGATCGACGGGATGTGGCTGTGCCCGAAGAACGAGACGGCGACGGACGGCGCCACGCGGTCCATGTGGACGAAGTTCATCTGGGCGTCCCAGTCCGAGAAGATGTAGGCGTCCTCGTCCAGCGGCGAGCCGTGGCAGATCGCGAACGTCTCGTCCACGAGGACCGGGCCGCACGGCAGCCGGCGCAGGAACTCGAGGTTCTCCTTCGAGAGCTTCTCGGCCGTCCAGCGGGCCGCGAAGAGCGCGGGCGCATTGAACATCTCGCCGGAGTCGACGCCCGAGACGACCTTGTCGTGGTTGCCGCGGATCGAGACGGCCGGACGGGGCAGAGTGCGGATCTTGTCGAGGACCTTGTTCGGGTCTGCGGCGTAGCCGACGAAGTCGCCGAGACAGACGACGCGGTCGAGCTTCTTGCGCCTCACCCGGGCCAGGACGGCGGAGAGGGCCTCGTCGTTCGAGTGCAGGTCGGACAGGAGGAGGTAGCGCACCTCCTCAGCCGACTCCCCGGCTCGCGAGCGCCTCGACGATCAGATCGACCACGGCGTCCACCCCCTCGTCCCCTTCCACCGCCAGGATCGTGTCGGAAAGTCTATAGGAAGCGCGCCGCTCGTCATAGAGAGCGCGCGCCTCCTCGATCGAACGGAAGAGCGGCCGGTCCGCCGCCTTGCCCTCGAGCCGCGTCGCGATCGCCTCGAACGGGACGTCCAGGAAGACCGACCGGCCGGCCCGCCGGACCACGGCCCGGTTCTCTGGGAAGGTGAAGGTACCGCCGCCGAGGGCGACGACGACGTCGGGAAGCGCTTCGCAGCCCCGGAGGAGCTCCGCCTCCCTCTCCCGGAACCAGGCCTCGCCCCGTTCCTCGAACGCGCGGCGGATGGTGACGCCGGCGAGCGACTCGAACGCCTCGTCGAGATCCAGGAAAGGCACCCCGAGACGTCCGGCGAGCGCGCGCCCCACGGTCGACTTCCCGGCTCCCATGAAGCCGACGAGGAAGACGCGTCCGGGTCCGGCCTTCACGACGGGAGCGCGGTCACGCCGCCGGCGTCTCTCCGGAGAGCCACCGCTCGAGCCACTTCGTCGAGAAGCGTCCGTGCCGGACGTCGGGGACGTCGAGGAGCCGCAGGTGGAGCGGGATCGTCGTCCGCACCCCTTCGACGACGAAGAGCTCGAGGGCCCGCCGCCCGCGCGCGAGAGCCTCCTCGCGCGTCTGTCCGTGGACGATCAGCTTCGCGAGGAGGGAGTCGTAGTGCGGCGGGATCCGCCAGCCGATGTAGGCGGCGGTGTCGACGCGGACCCCCGGTCCCCCGGGAACGTGAAGGGTCGTGATCGTGCCGGGAGACGGCGTGAACTTCTCCGGGTCTTCGGCGTTGATCCGGAACTCGATCGCGTGGCCGCGGGGGCGGAACTCGTCCGTCGCGCCGCCGACCCTCGGGAACGAGAGCGGCTCACCCGCGGCGACCCGGATCTGCTCCTTCACGAGGTCGAAGCCGGTCACCATCTCGGTCACCGGGTGCTCGACCTGGATCCGCGTGTTCATCTCCATGAAGTAGAAGGAGCCGTCCTGGTCGAGGAGGAACTCCACCGTGCCGGCGCCCACGTAGTCGACGGCGCGCGCGGCTGCGATCGCGGCCGCGCCCATCCTCTCCCGCAGCTCCGGCGACACGGCGGGGGACGGCGACTCCTCGAAGACCTTCTGATGCCGCCGCTGCAGCGAGCATTCCCGCTCCCCGAGGTGGACGATCTTTCCGAGACGGTCGCCGAAGACCTGGACCTCTACGTGCCTCGGCTCGGCGAGGTACTTCTCGAGGTAGAGGGAGCCGTTCGAGAACGCCCTCTCGGCCTCCACGGTCGCGAGCTCGAACGCGGCCGCGAGCTCCTTCCCGTTCCGGGCGACGCGCATTCCGCGCCCGCCACCGCCCGCGACCGCCTTCAGGAGGACCGGGTACCCGATTCGCTCGGCCAGCTTCAGCGCCTCCTCGGTCGAGCCGACGGGGCCGGGACTTCCCGGGATCGTCGGCACTCCGGCCCTCTTCGCCGTGTCCTTCGCCGTCGACTTGTCGCCCATCCGCCGGATCGCCTCGGGAGGGGGGCCGATCCAGGTCAGGCCGACCTCCTCGAGGATCTCGGCGAAGTGCGCGTTCTCCGCGAGGAAGCCGTAGCCCGGGTGGACCGCGTCCGCCCCGGTGATCTCGGCCGCCGCGACGAGCGAGGTGATGTTCAGGTACGACGCCGAGGGGGCCGCCGGCCCGATGCAGACCGACTCGTCGGCGGCCTCGACGTGCAGCGCGTCCCGGTCGACCGTCGAGTGGACGGCGACGGTCGCGATTCCGAGCTCCTTGCACGCGGCGATGATCCGCAGGGCGATCTCCCCGCGGTTCGCGACGAGGACCTTGCGAAACATCAGGCCGGCCGGATCCCGAACAGCTTCTCGCCGAACTCGACCGGCTGGCCGTTCTTCGGGAAGGCCTCGACGACCGTCCCGGCGACGTCGGCCTCGATCTCGTTCATCAGCTTCATCGCTTCGATAATGCAGAGCGTCGCGCCCTTCTCCACCGTGTCGCCGACCTTCACGAACGGCTCGGCTTCCGGGTTCGGGGCGCGATAGAAGGTCCCGACGATCGGCGAGGTGACGACGTGGACCCCCGAGTCGACCTCGGGCGCGGCCGCCGGCGGTGCCGGCGCGGGGGCTTCGATCCGTGGCGCCTTCTCTTCCCACGAAACGGGGACGGCCGGGTAGGCCGAGACGGGAACGGGCGCCGCCTCGCGGACCGCGGGCCGCGGCCCCTCGATGCGCAGGCGGAAGCCACCTTCTTCGACCTCGAGGCTGGCGAGGCCCCGGCGAGCGACCAGATCTGCGAGTTCCCTGATTTCCTTGACGTTCATCTCTCTCTCTTCGAGGGATTCGAATTGCCGCGGGGCGGGTCGGCCCTCAGAGGAGGGCCGGACGAAGCTGCTCGGCGGCCCGCGCCGCCTCGAACCGGATCCGTCCCACCGGGACGCCGGCGCCGGTCTTCAGCAGGAGCGCGTACTCGGTCGTGATCGCCTGCATGGCCGCCGTGCCGGCGCTCCCCTTGAGGACGAGGCTTCGGAGCGCGCCCTCGCCGACGTCGGCGCGGGCGCGGCGGACGTTCTTCCAGAATGCCGTGAGCTCGGCGGAGAGGCTCTCCATCGCCTCGGCCTCGAGGCGCGATCCGACGGTGACGACGGGGACGCCTTCGAGGTCGGTCACGAGGGCCGCGGCCGGCGCGAGCCGCTCCACGATCTCCTCGACAGCCGTGACGAGGTCTCCGTTTCCCGACCGCCCGTCCCGGGCGAAGGGCTCGACCCAGGCCTCGAGCCGCCCCCGGACCGACGAGCTCGCCGTCGCCGCGAGCTCCGCCGCGACCTCGAGATACCGGCTCACCTTCGCCGGGTCGGTCTCCGTGCGGGCCAGAGCGAGGTAGGCCTCGCGGGCGCGTCCGAGATGGCCCTGGGCGCGCAGGAGCCCGGCCATCGTCTCCGTGGCGACGGGGATCGGAAGCGACGCCGCCTCCGGAGCCGCCAGCGGCTCCTCTAGGGCGCCCGCGGATGCGGGAGGCCCCGAGGGCGAAAGCTCAGCCAGGACTTCGGCCCGGGCGCCCTCCCCGAAAGGCCCGGGCCCCATATCGGCCTCCGGACTCTCGCCGTCCGGGGCTGTCGAGGACTCCACGAGAATGTCGGGAATCTCCTCCGAGGGAGGGACCGCAGGGACCTCCGGTAGAAGCTCCAGACGCGTCGACTCGGACTCCACCTCTGCGAAGGGCGGCGTGCCCGGACTTTCGGCCTCCGACGCCTCCGCCGCCGCGGCGGCGTCGAGCCCAGGTCCCGGCTCGGCGACCGGGGTCGGCGGCAACTCGACCGAGGCGGCCGCCGGCGCGATCGGCGCGGCCGGCGCGTCCACGAGAGTGAGCCGGGCCTCTGGCGGAACGGATGTCTCCGTCGCGGGTGCCGGCACGGGCGGAACGGGCGGGACCGGCACGGGAAGGCGGATTCCCGATCTCGGCGAGGGCGGGGGCGCCAGCTCGGCATCGAGCTGCCGGATCAGCTCCGCGACCTCCCGGTCGCCCGGGCTGAGCCCGCGGAAGAGCTTCAGCTTCTTGACCGCCTCGACCTTCTCTCCGCGGGCGAGGTGGACCTCCGCGAGCTGCCGGATGGCCACGAGGTTCTGCGGGTCGAGCGTCAGAGCCGTCTGGAACGAATCGACCGCCTTCTCGAGCTGCTCCGTCTGCAGTAGAAGCCGGCCGAGCGCGACGTGCCCCGCGACCGAAGCGGGGCTCTGCTGCAGCCCGGCTTCGAGGACCTCGATCGCCTCGCGCGGTCGCCCCTGCCGACGATGCTCGTCGGCGACGACGAGGAACTGGCGCGGCCCGGTCTCCCGGGTCAAGCTCCTCTTGATCTCGTCGATGCGAGACAGCGTCCTGCTGAAGAGGCCCATCGGTCCCGGCCAGTGTACGGCAAAGCCGCCGGCGGAAAAAGCTCGGGCCGCCCCGAAGGGCGGCCCGGAAGGGGTTCGGGAGAGCGGGATGCCCCGCGTCAGTTGAGAGAGAACGTATACGTCGCGGAGGCCGTGTGGCTCGCGCCGCCGCACGAAGGCGTATCGGTAGCGGTGACCGTGATGTTGTAGGGGCCGCCGGCCACCGCCGTTCCGCTCGTCGAAAGTACCCCGGAGCCGTTGATCACGACCTGGTTGGCACCCGGGCCAGTAACCACCCAGTTCACAGGCTGGAAGTCGGCGGGGGTCGCGTTCGGCGTCAACGTGAATGCTCCGATCTGCGTCCCGGCCGCGGCCGACACCGTCGTCGAGGCCGGCGCCGTGATCGAGAACTGCCCGTTCGGATCGATGAGCTGCAGGCCAATCGTGCGACTCACGGTCGTCGCCGTCCCGTCGGTGGCGCTGAGGCCGACCGAGAGCGTCGTCGTCCCGCCGGCCCCCGCCGTGGGCAGCTGCGGTGTCCCGGAGATGGCGCCGGTGCCGAGGTCGATGGACATTCCAGGAGGAAGCCCCGTCGCATTCCAGGTGTAGCCCGGAGTCCCCCCCGTCGCGGTCGCGGTCGCGCCGGCGTAGGCTGTGCAGATCGTCGCGGCGGGAAGGGTCAGCGTCGTGATCGTGAGAGGCGTCCGACAGACGACGGGCTCGGGAGGGTTGTAGATGAGGATGTTCGGGAGCTCGACCACGCAGCCGGTCCGGGCGTTCCGAAGCCGGATGCCGAACGACGTTGGGACGTACTTCACACCCGTGACGCCGGCGTTCGGGGCGGGAATGCAGGGCTGCTCGTTCAGTGCCGAGTCGGGGACGGCCGGGGCCGTGAAGCTGAGCTGGTCCGCGTTCGCGACGATGGCGTTGTTGATCGGGATGGTGACGCCGCCGCCGTAGACCTCGACGGTCATCGGGTCGATGAAGTTGGTCCCGATCACCGTGATGGTCGCGGGGGTGCCGCCGATGGGCGTGCCGAAGGGACCTCCGGTCTGGTTCAGCTGCGTCGGGGTGGCGCTCACCGCGGTCATCGCGTCGACCCGATAGGTGAACGGGGTGCCGAGCGTGTTGCAGGCCGCCGAGGAGAGCGCGGGGAAGGAGATCGTGAGCGTCCCGGTGACGTTGTCGCAGGCCGGTCCGCCGCCGAGCTGCGGGTCGATCACGGGCATGACGAGCGTGATGAGGGAGGAGGAGACCGAAGTGACCTGCGGACGCAGGAGCAAGCCGCCGGATTCGAAGGTCACCTCGACCGGCTCCTCGAAGCCCTGGCCGGCGATCGTCACGACCGTGGACTGGTTCCACGGCGCCGACGACGGGATCACGGTGTTGAGCGTCGGACAGGCGTAGTAGCGGAACTGGACGGGGCTCGTGTAGTCCTTGCCGGCGTACGGGTCGCGGACGACGACGTCGACCGTCCGGCCCGCGAGGGCGCTGTTCGGCCCGGTGGCGAGAGGCGTCAGGAAGATGATCTGGCTCGCCTTGATCTCGACGACCGAGGCCTCGACGCCGCCGACGAAGACCTGCATCGGGAGTTTGAAGTTGCGGCCGAAGATCGTGACGCGCGTCGAGGCGTCGTTCGGGCCCGTGGAGGGCGAGATCGACGTGACGACCGGCTCGAGGAACCCTCCGGGGAAGTACGTGTAGGCCTTGACGGCCTGGGCACATGCTTCCCGCGGTCCGCCCGCGTCGACGATGACGCGGACGTCGACCGTCTCGGGCTTGTCGGGGCTGGCGAGGACGCGCCGCGGCGTCGTCACCCGGATCTCGGAGTCGCTGACGCTCAGCGTGACGCCCTGGTTGCCGCCGAAGAAGACGGCCGTGCGGTCGGTCGTCGTGCTCGTGCCGCCGGCCGTGAACCCTCCGCCCTGGATGACGACGATGTCTCCGCCGTCCGGGCTGCCCGCGTTCGTCGGGTCCTCGGGGAGGACCGTCGCGAGGAAGAGGCCGGGGACTCCGTTGCAGGTGCCGGCGCCGCCGTCGGCGCGATAGGTGAACGCCTGCGGCAGGAGACCGCTCTGCTGCGAGACGAGGCCGAGGTCGGCAGTGACGGCGACGTCGACCGTCTCGGGGACGGCGGGGTTCGCCAGGACGTGGCGCGGCGTCTGGACCGTGATCTGCGTCCCCGTGACGGAGACGACGGACGCGGGCGCGGAGCCAAACGTGACGCGCGTCGTGGCGACGGCGCTCGTCGGCGACGGCAGGAAGTTCGTGCCCGTGATCACGACCTGCTGCCCGCCCTCGGGCTTGCCCGAGTTCGGGTCGACCGACGTGAGGGTCAGGCGCTTGTTCGGGTCGACGCAGTAGTACGTGAACGCCTTCTGCTCGGTGATGTCACCGAGGGGAACGTCGCCCGAGAAGAAGCGGACGACGAGGTCCACCACCTCGGGGACAAGCGGGTTCGCGAGCGTTCGCGCCGGGGTCAGGACCTCGATCCGCGTCTCGGAGAGTGACTGGACCGACGCCGGCTTGCCGCCGAAGAGGACCTGCACGTTCGCTACGTCGGTGCCGAACCGGCCGCCGTTGATCGTGACGACGTCGCCGCCGGCGCAGCTCCCCGACGTCGGGCTGATGCTGGAGATGAACGGCCCGTTCGACGGGATGGGCTGGTAGTCGACCGACTTCTCGGCCGTGCCGCACTCGAAGGCGGCCTTCACCTTCGCGAGGCCCGACGAGGTCGCGCCGAGGGTCACGTCGGCGAACCCGTTCTGGGTCACCTTCGACACGCTCGGAAGGCCCGTCTCGAGGAAGAAGCCGAAGTCCGTCGTGAAGGTGATCGAGGTCCCGTCGGGGACGAGGGCCCCGCCCTTTCGGACCGTCGCCCGGAGGATGATCGCGGTCCCCGCCATCGGGGTGACGTCCGTGGCGTCGAGAGCGATCGTCACCGCGCAGCTGCCGCCGTCGGTTCCCCCGCCCGCAGGGGGTTTGGGCGACGTGGGCGACTCGCCGGAGCAGCCGGCGAGGAGCAGCGAGAGACCCACGGTCGCGGCGAAGAGGGGCTGGAGGGTTCGGCGCATCGCTTTCACCTCGGAGTTTCCACGCACCGTCGACATGCCGTCCTCAGTTCACCCGCGCCACGATCGTCTCCGTCGCGGCGCTGTAGAGGAAGGTGAGGCCGAAGGTGCCGACGCCCCGGACGGGCTGGCCGGAGAGCGTCCGGCCGCGGTAGGTCACGGTGGCCCGGCAGCGGATCTCGCTGTTCCCCGTCTCGCGGTCGATCCCCCCGTTGAAGGGGAGGAGCTGGTCGAGCGGGGCCTTGAGGAGAGCCGAGCGGGTCATATAGGGGTAGTTGGACATCGTCGACGTCCCGCCGGCCGGGACGATGACGTTGCCCGGGAACGTCTCCGCCTCCGGCGCCTTCGTCCCGCCGTCGATCCGCCGCCACTCGACGACGTAGTCGTCGAGGCGCGTGTCGAGGAAGCTCGACGTCCCCCCGGTCGTGTTCTTCAGGTGCGACCGGAGCTGGACCGTCTCGAGCTGGAGCGGGGCACCGCTCCCGACGTTCCACGACTCCGGGAGGAGCGTGTACTCGGCGGAGAGGTAGACCGGCGAGGCGTCGTCCCCCTGGGTGTTCGACGAACAGCCGGCGACGGCGAGGACTCCGGCCAGGAGGGCGACGGCGAGGGGAATTCGGTTCTTCATCGTTCGGCTCCGTGTCGCGGCCTCAGAGCGCCTTCATCACGCGCGGCGTGATGAAGATCATCAGCTCGTCTGTCGTCTCGTCCATCGTCTTGTTCCGGAAGAGACCTCCGAGGAGGGGGATCTTCCAGAGGCCCGGGACCATGTTCTGGCCGTCGTTGGCCGAGAGCTTGAAGATCCCCGCGATCATCCCGGTGCCGCCGTCGCGCACCATGAGGCGGGTTTGCGCGTCGCGGGTGACGAGCGGGACGTTGTTCCCGCCGGTGATCGCGACGCCCGGCGCCGGCTCGCGGCGCTGGATCTTGATGTCGAGGATGACGGTCCCCTCCGCCGTGACCTGTGGCGTGACGTCGAGCCTCAGCGTGGCGTCGATGTAGAGGACGGTCGTCGTGTTGTTGACCGTCGTCTGGACCGGGATCTGGAAGCCCGACTGGACCGACGCGGCCATGTTCGTCTGCGTCAGGATCTTGGGCGACGAGACGAGCTTCACGAGGCCCCGGGCTTCGGCGGCGCTCAACGCGACGTCGAGCCGGAACGTGTCGAGGACGTTCGCGAGGCTCGCCCGAAGGATCTGATTGCCGTTCGGGAGCGAGACCGCGCCCTCCACCTCGGCGCTGTTCGGGAAGACCATCCCGGTCGTGTTCCCGTGAGCCTGGTCGGAGATCGCCTGGAAGCCCCAGTCGATGCCGAGCCGCTTGCTGAACGTCCGGGTCGCCTCGACGATCCGGGCCTCGATCATGACCTGCGGCACGGGCGTGTCGAGGCTCTTGACGAGGTCGAGGACCGTCGGGAGGTACTCCGGGAGCTCCTTGATGATGAGGAGGTTCGAGCGCTCGTCCACGAAGATGTCGCCCCTCGGCGACATGACCTTCTTCGCCGTCGTCGCCGCGCTGTTCGCGCTCGCGTACGAGAGCTTCTGGATCACCGTCCGGGTCGGACGATTCGCCTCCTGCGCCTTGAGGAGGTTCTGGCGGGCGGACTCCTCGTGGGCGAGCTTGCCGGTCGCCGCGATCCGCATGACGTTCCCCTCGAGCACGTAGCCGAGCCCGTTGATCTTCAGGATCAGCTCGAGGGCCTGGTCCCAGGGGATGTCGGTCAGCGAGACGGTGACCGTGCCGCGCACGTCGGGATCGAGGACGATGTTCAGGTTCGTCAGCTCGCTGAACTTCTGGAGGGTGTCCTTGATGTCGGCGTCCTTGAGGTTCAGGGTCAGGGGCTCGCCCGTGTACTGGCGCTCCGTCTGGCCGATCGCCCGGGACTCGTACGGGTTCGAGATGTCCTTCAGCTGGCCGCCGCTCTGCTGCTCGGCGGCGAGCGTCTCGGCGGCCTCGAGGAGCGCACGGTCGTCCGCGGAGGTCTTCCGGCGGGCGGGGCGCGGCGGAACGGGCGCCGGGACCGCGACCTCGGGGGAGGCCACCGTCACCGTCGGGGCCGCCGCCGCGACGCGGACGGGCTCGGGCGTCTTCACGGCGACCGGCTCGGGAGCCGGCAGCTCGGCGACGACGACGGGCTCCGCAGGGGCCGGAGGCTCGACGGCCGCCGGCTCGACGACGGGGGCGGCCTCGGCGACGGCGGGGAGCTCCGCAGCTGCGGGGACGTGGACGACCGGCTCGGCGACCACCGGCGCCGCGGCGACCACCTCGGGAGCCGGCGCGGTCGGGACGATCGGCTCGGCGAGGTCGTCGGCCTCGTGAGCCTCGTACGAACCGGCGGCCGGGACGGCAGGCGCGGGAGCCGGGGCCGCAGCCGCGACCTGAACGGGGGCCTCGGCCTCTCCGCCGAACGAGATCGAGACGGTCGATCCGCTCTGCCGGAGGACCGGGAGGGATTCCTTCTCGAGGTCGAAGACGACGCGCGTGACCGCGGTCGGCTCGGTGCGGAACTGGGAAACGCGGACCCGGGCGACGCCGGCGGCGTCCACGTCCTCGTTGCGGAAGCGCGACGCGTTCCGGACGCCGGAGAGGTCGACGACGAAGCGGGGCGGGCTCGAGAGCGTGAAGGCCTCGTAGGAGAGCTCGCCGTCGGCCTCGAGGCGGACGGCGAGAGCGCCGCGCCGGGTCTCGGTCGCCACGCGCGCCAGACGGGTCGCGACCGCGCCGGACGCCTCGTGGCGGGCGACGACGACAGGCTCCGACGGGGACGCGGCGGCGGGAGCGGGGACGGTCGGGGGAGCGGCCTGCGCGACGACCGCGGGCGCGGTGGGCGCCGCAGGCGTCTCGGCCTGCGCGAGGATCGGCTCCTCGATCCGCGGGAGCAGCGCGATCGACATCGCCCTGGTTGCCGGGTCCCCGGCGATCTGGGCTTCGAGCGCGCCCCGGCCGGTCAGCTCGAACCGCACCTGCGGCTGCCCGAGCTCCGAGAACGACCTCATCTCGAGGGCGGTCAGAAGCGTGCCGTCGGCGCGCGGAGGCTCGAGACCGGGCGTCGCGACCGTTCCGGGGAGGTCGACCACGAGGGTCTTCGACCCCTCGCGGGCGTAGACCATCGGCCGCAGGGGGCCGTCGGCCGCGAGCAGGAGCCGCGGCGCGTCTCCGTCGATCAGGAGCGCGGCGCTCGTCAGGACCGACGGCGCGACCGAGGCGGAGACGACGTTCTCCGTCGTCGGGGCGGGTCCGGCCTGCGAAGAGCAGCCCGCGGCCGCGAGGGCCGCGACGAGGATTCCCGCGAGCCCGGGTGCCGAGAACCTTCCAGTTCGAAACATGGTTCCTCCCCACGAGAGGTTCGAGGTGCCGAGGGGCCGACCGGGTTCGAGGCGGGTCGTCTTGATCGTCATCGAACTTCCTTCGCTCACGGCTTCGCCTGGAGGGCCAGCGCCTTGACGACGTCCCGGAACGGTTTCGGGCTCGTCGGGTCGTTGACGTTCTGGCGGAACACGATCTCGGTCGGGCCGATCTCCATGACCTCGCCGTCGAAGACCGTGGTCCCCTTCCGGAGCAGGTACGAGCGGTTGTCACCGCCCCTCATCATCGCGATCCACCCCTGCCGGGTCCGAATCGTTCCCTGGAGCTCCAGCTCCTCCACGAGCATCCCCGCGATCCCGGGCGGCCTCTGGCGATCCTTGTCGTCCTGGGTCCTCAGGAGGAGGGACCGGAACGGATCGCGCCGGCCCCGGACCTCGTAGGTGTAGGCCGGCGCGGTGGTGTCCTGCTCGCCCGGCACCGGGACCTCGATCCCGGTCTCGGTCGGAGGCGTCGCGGGAGCGGCAGGCGGAGGCGCCTGTCCGAGCGCGGACGAGGCGGGGAGGATCGAGACGGCGAGAAGCCAGGCCGACGCGCGATTCAGTTTCATCAGACGCCTCCATCGCGTCCCGCACCGGACGGGATCGCGGCTCCGCCGCCGGCGGAACCGCCGCGGGGCGGGGTGGCCCGACCGGATCCGGAGGCCTGGTCGCCGAGGTAGATGAACGTCTTCAGCGTGAAGTTCGCTCCGAGCGTCCGGCCGAGCCTCGCGTCCGAGTACCCCGTCATCGTCAGCGACTCGACGTTGATGATCCGGGAGAAGCGCGCCATCTTGTCGAAGAAGAGCGCCAGGTTGTGGTACGTCCCGTCGAGGACCACTTCGATCGGCCACTCGGCGTAGAAGTCCTTGTTGACGTACTCCTTCGGGCGGAAGTCCTTCAGGAAGAAGTCGCCCTGCCGGGTGAGGGCCTCGATCTTCTTGATGAGCTCCTCGGTGTTCCGCTTCGTCGGGAGGATCTCGAGGAGGCGGTTGAGGTCGAGCTCGATCCGCCGGACCTCCTCGCGCAGCTGCGGGAGCCGCCGCTCGGCGACCCGGCCCCGCTCGATCTTCTCCTGGAGCTTCCCGTACTCGGCCTTCAGGCCGGCGAGCCGCTGCTGCATCTCCTTGAAGTTCGGGTACTGCCAGTTCGCGACGGCCCAGAGTCCGACCGCGAGCGCGAGGCCGATGCCGAGGCCGTAGTACCAGGGCTTGTCTTCGAGCTGCTTCAGTTCGATCGCCACTTCGGCCCCCTCAGTTCCCCGCGGCCGGCGCGGCTGGAGCGGCGGGCGCGGAGGCGGCCTCGCTCCCGTCCGGCTCTGCGGTCACGAACTGGGTCCTGTCGAGATCCGCGAAGACGAAGGTCAACCCGAAGTTGTAGAGGTTCGAGGCGCCGGCGCTCGCGGCGGTAATCGCCCTGACCTTCGGCTCCTGGAACGCCGAGACCCGCTTGAGGTTCGTCAGGTAGTTCGCGACGGCCGGCGGATTGAGGGCCTTGCCGTCGATCGTGATGCTGTTGCCCTTCACCTGCATCCTCTCGATCCAGAGGAGGTCCGGGAGGGCGTTGGAGACCTCGTCCATCAGGCGGACCGGCCCGCGCTGGTTCGCCTTGAGGGCGTTGATGAGGTCGACCTTCTTCTGGAGCTTCGCCTTCTTGTCCTCGAAGTCGGCGACCTCCTTGAGGACCGCCTCGAGGCGCGTGACCTCCTGCTGGGCGATCCGGTTCTTCTCCTGCTGCTCCTTCAGGCGCGACGCCTCGACCCACCACTGGACGCCGACGACGAGGAGCCCGATGAGGAGCCCCCCGAGGATCAGGAAGAGGTTCAGGCGGCCCGCGCCGCCGAGCGCCGAGACGCCCTTCTTCTTCCTCTGTGGCTTCGCTTCGGAGAGGAGGTTGATCTTGATCATCTGGCCTCCTCCGTCACTCGCCGAGCTTCCGCACGGCGAGCCCGACGCCGATCGCCAGCGACGGGCCGTTCTCCGAGAGCCAGGCCGGATCGACGGAGCGGTCCTCGGCGACGACGGAGCGGAACGGATTCATGATCTCGACGGGCAGGCCGAACCGGTCCTTGAGGACCTCGTCGAGCTGCCCGACCCGCGAGCCTCCGCCGGAAAGGACGATGGTGTCGACCTTTTCCGAGCCGGACGTCGCGTGGAAGAAGTCGATCGTCTTCTGGAGCTCGCCGGCCACGTCCTCGCAGACGCCTGCGAGCACGGGCTGGATGCTCTCCGCGGACTGCCCGCCGACCGGTTCCCCCTTCTTGAGCGCCTCGGCCTGCTCGAAATTGAGCGAGAACGCCTTCTGCAGCGCGTCCGTGAACTGGTTCCCGCCGAACGTGATGTCGCGCCAGAAGGCCGTCTGCCCGCTCGCGAGGATGTTCACGTTCATCACCGACGCGCCGATGTTCACCAGGGCGATCACGCGCGTCGGGTCGAGGCCGTAGTTCACCTCGTAGCAGTTCTGGAGCGCGAAGACGTCGACGTCGACGAGGCCCGGCGTCCGCCCGGCCTGCGTGACGACGTTCTTGTAGTCGTCCACCTTCTCCTTCTTCGCGGCGACGAGAAGAACGCCCATCGTCTCGCCCGGAACCCCGGGATCGAGGACGACGTAATCGAGGTAGACGTCGTTGATGTCGAACGGGACGTACTGCTCCGCCTCCCACCGGATCGACTCGGAGAGCTCCTCCTCCGGCATCGTCGGCAGCTGGATCTTCTTGACGATGACGGAGTGGCCCGAGACGGAGACGGCGACGTTCGGGTTCTTGATACCGGTCGACGCGAGAAGGCGGGAGATCGTCTCGACGACGAGCGAGGAGTCCATGATCGCGCCGTCCACGATCGCTTCCGGCGAGAGGTTTTCCAGGCCGGCCTTGACCAGCTGGAACTGTCCCTCCTTCGCTGCCCGGAGCTCGACCAGCTTGATGGCGGACGAGCCTATGTCGAGACCGACGAGGTTCTTGGCCTTGCGGAACAACACGGTGCGGTCTCCCTCCCTCTACGTTCCGGAACCGACGCGACACCCTGACACGAGCTGGGTAAAGCCTTTGTGGCGGCTATGTTGCGCGGGTCCCCCGAGACTGTCAAGGACGAGAAAAGCCCGAAATGCCTCTGGACACGGAGACGGAGGGGCGCTATAAGTCGCAGTTCCGGCGGCGACCCCGGTCCGCTCCGACGAGGACGGGACCGGAGCGTCGCCGGGTATCGCGTTCAGGATTCAGAGGGAGCCACCCCATGCCCCAGATGTGCGAAGTCTGCGGAAAGGCCCCGGTCGCCGGTCGCCGGGTCAGCCACGCCCACAACGTCACGAACAGGCAGTTCAAGCCGAACCTCAGGAGGGTCCGGGCCGCGGTCCCCGGAGGCTCCAAGCGGGTCACGGTCTGCACGCGCTGCCTTCGGTCCGACAAGATCACCAAGGTCGTCCGCTGACGCCTCCGCCGGCCGCGGGGAACCCCTCCTCGCGACCGGCGTGACCGAGCCCTTCAGCGCGACCCGAGCCGGGAGACGTTGAACTTCCGTCTCACTCCGGTCACCCCGGGCACGGAGCGGATCGCGAGGAAGAGCTTGTCGAGGTGGCGGCGCCCCGGAGTCGTGACGCTCCCCTCGATCAGCGCCGTTCCGCCGGGGCTCGTCCGGGCCTCGATCGACTCGATGTTCGACTCCGCGTCCGAGATGACCTGGGTGATCCGCGCCAGGATTCCTGGGCGGTCCTCGACCTCGACCACGAAGTCGACCGTGAACGACGCGTCCTTCCCCACGTGCCACTCGACCTCGATCTCGCGGCTCGGGTCGAAGAGGAGGTTCCTCACGTTCGGGCAGGCCGCGGCGTGGACCGAGACCCCGCGCCCGCGCGTCACGTAGCCGACGATCTCCTCTCCGGGCACCGGCCTGCAGCACTTCGCGAGGCTCGCGAGAAGGTCGTTCTCGCCCCTCACGAGGATGCCCGTTCCGCCGATCGGGAGGATCTTCCGGACGACCTTCTTCAGGGCGTCGGTCCGCGACGGCCCCTTCTCCGCGGACGGCTCCTCCTGGGGGAAGAGCTTCTGGACCACCGCGCGCGGGAGGACCTTGCCGTAGCCGATCTCCGCGAGGAGGTCGTCCACGCGCGGGACGCCGAGCTCGGGAAGCAGCGGCTCGAAGGCCTTCGACTCGAGGAGGCGGCCGAAGGAGCGCTTCACCTTCTTCAGCTCCTTCTCGAGGAAGCGCCGCCCGATCTCGATCGACTTCTGCTTCTCCTTCGTCTGGAGGAAGGCGCGGATCTTGTTCCGCGCGCGGGAGGTGACGACGAAGGCGAGCCAGTCGCGCGACGGGGCGCCCGAGGGCGCCGTGAGGATCTCGACGATGTCGCCGTTGACGAGCGGCGTCCGGAGCGGGACGAGCCGGCCGTTCACGCGCGCGCCGACACAGCGGTGCCCGACGTCGGTGTGAATCCGGTAGGCGAAGTCGACCGACGTCGCGCCCCGCGGGAACGAGTAGACGGCGCCCTTCGGCGTGAACGTGTAGACCTCGTCGGCATAGAGGTCCATCTTCAGCGAGGAGAGGAACTCCCGCGGGTTCGCGATGTCGCGCGTCGTCTCGAGGATCTGGCGGATCGCCGCGATCCCCTCCTCGTCGACCTTCCGGCTCCCGCGCCCCTCCTTGTATTTCCAGTGCGCCGCGATCCCCTGCTCCGCGACGAGGTCCATCTCGCGCGTCCGGATCTGGATCTCGAAGGGCGGCTCGCCCTCGGGGATCACCGTGGTGTGGAGCGACTGGTAGAAGTTCTGCTTCGGCATCGCGATGTAGTCCTTGATCCGGCCCGGGACGGGCCGCCAGGCCTGGTGGACGATGCCGAGGGCGCTGTAGCAGTCGCGGACCGAGTCGACGAGGACGCGGAACGCGAGGACGTCGTAGAGCTGGTCGAGCGGGATCGACTGACGGATCAGCTTCTGGCGGATGGACCAGAGGCGCTTCACGCGGCCGGTCACTTCCGCGGGAACGCCCGCCTCCTCGAGGCGGGCGCCGATGTCGACGCGGAGGCTCTCGATCGCGGCGCCCGACGCCTTCATCCGCTCGTCGACCGCCGCCGAGAGGGCGATGAACTCGTCGGGGTGGAGGTACCGGAACGAGAGGTCCTCGAGCTCGCCCTTGATCCGGCCCATCCCGAGCCGGTTCGCGAGCGGCGCGTAGATCTCCATCGTCTCGGCGGCGATCACGCGCCGCTTCTCCTCCCGGAGGTGGTGGAGCGTCCGCATGTTGTGGAGCCGGTCGGCGAGCTTGACGAGGATGACGCGGAGGTCTCCCGTCATCGCGAGGAGCATCTTCCGGAACGTCTCCGCCTGCTGCGCCTCCTTCGAGGTGTAGGCGTAGCGGCCGATCTTCGTGACGCCGTCGACGACCTCCGCCACCTCGATTCCGAAGAGCGCGGCCAGCTCCTCCTTCGTCGTCTTCGTGTCCTCGAGGACGTCGTGGAGGAGGCCGGTCGCCACGGAGACCTCGTCGAGCTTCAGCTCGGCGAGGAGCATCGCCACGCCGATCGGGTGGACGAGGTAAGGCTCGCCCGAGGAGCGGAGCTGGTGGCGGTGCGCCTGGGCCGAGTAGATGTACGCCCTCCGGAGGAGGTCCTCGTCGGCCCCCGGAAGGTAGCTCTCGACCGCGTCGAGGATGTCCTCGAACCTGAGCACGTCCGGATTATGGCGTCCCCGTCTCCGCGCTGCGCGCCGGGCGAGGTTCGGGTAACCTCCGCCGGATGCCCGCACCGGCCCCCGAGCCCGAGACCGCTCCGACCGACCCGTCCGCCGACCCGGCCGCCGGCGGCCTCCACCCGCTCCTGCGGGCACTCTCCGCGCCCCGGCGTTGGCTCCGGGCGACCTACGACTGGACGATGCGCTGGGCCGACAAGCCGCACGCGCTCGCGGCCCTCTTCCTGATCGCCGTCGTCGAGTCGTCGGTCTTCCCGATCCCTCCCGACGTCCTCCTCATCGCGATCGTCGCCGCCTCGCCCCGCCTCTGGCTCCGCTCCGCGGCGCTCTGCACGCTCGGATCGGTGATCGGCGCCGCGGGCGGCTACCTCATCGGGACCGCGTTCATGGCGACGCTTGGCCAACGGATCGTCGAGTTCTACAACGCGCAGCACCACTGGGCGAAGGTCGTGGAGCTCTATAACGGCGAATGGGGGATCTGGTTCCTCGCCGCCGCGGCATTCACGCCGATCCCCTACAAGGTCGCCACGATCGCGGCCGGAGCGACCGGGATGGCGTTCGTCCCGTTCCTCCTCGTCAGCCTCGTCGGACGGGCGGCCCGCTTCTTCCTCGTCGCCGCCCTCCTCCGGGTCTTCGGCCCGGCGATCCGCCGGACGCTGGAGAAGAACTTCGACCTCGCGGCCCTCGCGTTCCTCGTCCTCCTCGTCGGCGGCTTCCTCGCGCTGAAGTACTTCTGAGGCGCCGCCGGCCGCGAGCCCTCCGGCGGGCTCGGGCGGCTCCGGAGGAGGCGCCTACTCCGCGCCCGCCTCGCGAGGCGGGAAGGCGAGCGAGAGGACGATCGAGGCGACGAGCAAGGCGCCGATGATCCCGAGCGACAGGCCGATCGGGAAGTGCCCGCCGAAGGCGTCGTTCAGCCACGCCATCTTCAGCCCGACGAAGACGAGGACGAGGCCGAGGCCGTACTTCAGCAGGTGGAACTTGCCGACCGCGCCCGCGAGGAGGAAGAAGAGCGCGCGGAGCCCGAGGATCGCGCAGATGTTCGACGTGAAGACGAGGAGCGGCTCGCGCGTGATCGCGAAGATCGCCGGGACCGAGTCGATCGCGAAGACGACGTCGGACATCTCGATGAAGACGAGGGCGAGGAGAAGCGGCGTCCCCATCAGGCGCCCGCCCTCGCGGGCGAAGAGGTGCGGCCCGTGGAGCTCGTGCGTGAGCGGCATCCAGCGCTTCAGCGCCTTGAGGACCGCGTTGTCCGCCGGGTCGACCGGCTTGTCCGGCCCGAAGATCAGCTTGACCCCCGTGATCACGAGGAACGCCCCGAAGACGTACATGACCCAGTGGAACTGGAGGAGGAGCGCGCCGAGCGCGATGAAGATCGCCCGGAAGACGAGGGCCCCGAGGATGCCCCAGTAGAGCACGCGGTGCTGGTAGGCGGCCGGGACGCCGAAGAACTGGAAGAGGACGACGAAGACGAAGATGTTGTCTACGGAAAGCGCCTTCTCGATGACGTAGCCCGTCAGGAACTCCAGGAAGACCTGTCGGGCCGCCGCGTCGGGGACGAAGCCCGGTACGGCCAGGAGGCGCGGGTCGGCCGCGAAGCGAGCCGAGGCCCAGACGTAGAGGACCGTGCCGACGCCCATCGCCACCACGACCCAGACCGCGCTCCAGGCGGCGGCCTCGCGGAACCCGACGACGTGCGCCTTCCTGTGGAAAACGCCGAGGTCGAGGGCGAGCATCCCGACGACGAAGACGACGAAGAGGCCGTAGACCCACCAGGTCTCGGCGAAGGGGAAGAGGGAGACGCTCGTCATCGGGGTCCTCTCGGGCGGTCCGTGGGTCCGGGCGCCGGGGCGCCCTCACCGTGGCCGCGCCGCCCGGCGCGACCACGGTGGGGGGGCGGCCTCAGCGGCCCTTCGCGGCCGCCTTGCCCGGCTTGCCGGGATCGGGGACGGAGGCCGGGTGGCGCGCGGCCCGCATCGCCTTCCACGTCTCCCAGTTCACGACCCAGGGGGCCGCGATGAAGATCGTGGAGTAGGCGCCGATGAACGCGCCGACGAAGAGGACGAACGAGAAGCCGCGGATCACCTCGCCGCCGAAGAAGAAGAGGGCGGCGACGGTGAGGAACGTCAGGAACTGGGTCAGGAACGTCCGCGAGAGCGTCTCGTTGATCGAGCGGTTCACCAGCAGGGCGAACGGCTCCTTCTTCGGCTTCTCGAGGTTCTCGCGGATCCGGTCGTAGATGACGACCGTGTCGTTCGCCGAGTAGCCGATGAGGGTCAGGAAGGCGGCGACGACCGTGAGCGAGATCTCGACGCCGAAGATGGCGCAGAGGCCGAGCGCGATGAACGCGTCGTGGATCAGGGCGAGGACGACGCCGGTGCCGTACGAGACCGACCGGAAGCGGAACCAGACGTAGACGAGGATCGCACCCCAGGAGAGGACGACGGCCCAGGTCCCCTTCCGGCGGAGGTCCTTCCCGACCGCGGGGCCGACCGACTCGGCTCCAATGAGCGTCACCGGGCCGGCGACCGTCTTCTCCTTCAGCCAGGAGGCGACGGCGGGCGAGAGGCCGGGCGTCGCCGCGGCGGCGTCGAGGCTCGCGAAGAGCCCCGTCTGCGAGCGGTGCGCGATGATCGCCTGGGCGATGCGGGCGTACTCGACGGCCGGGTTCGCGTCGGCCCGGCCGGCCATCTTCTCGGGGTCGTCCTGCTGGAGCTTCGCGGAGAGCGGGTCGGCGCCGTTCAGGTTCAGGTCGAAGACCCCGTCGCCCCGCCCCGCGGGGGAAAGCGCCTTGACGAGAGCCGGCGTCACCTCGCCGGAGACGTCCCGCCCCTCCTTCTGCTCCATCGGGACGCGGAGGAGGATCTGGTTCTTCTCGGCCTTGTCGTAGCGCTGGACCGACGTGACGGGGACGCCCGCGCTCTCCACGATCTTGCGGACCTGGTCCTCGTCGGGGGTCTGCTGGAACGCGTAGACGATCTGGGCGCCGCCGGTGAAGTCGACGCCCCAGTTCAGCCCCTTCGTGGCGATCGCGCCGGCCGAGATCAGCGCGGCGACGATCGATCCGATGACGAAGGGCTTCTGGAGCTTGAGGAAGTCGAAGTTGGGGTTTCGGAGCAGCCTCACGGGTCCCTCAGATCGAGATGGCCTCGACCTTCTCCTTCGACCCGTAGAGGAGGTCGAAGAGGAGGCGCGAGACGAAGACGGCGGTGAACATGGAGGCGCAGAGGCCGATGACGAGCGTCACGGCGAAGCCCTTGACGGGGCCGGTGCCGAACTGGAAGAGAAACGCGGCCGCCGCGATGGTCGTCAGGTTGGAGTCGACGATGGCGCTGAGCGCCTTCTTGAACCCGAGGTCGATCGCGGCCTTCGCGGCCTTCCCGCCGTCGAGCTCCTCGCGGATCCGCTCGAAGATGAGGACGTTCGCGTCGACCGCCATGCCGATCGTCAGGATGAAGCCCGCGATGCCCGGGAGCGTCAGCGTGGCGTTGATCCAGGCCATCGCGCCGAGCAGGATGATCGCGTTCATCGTCAGGGCGAGGACGGCGTTGAGACCCGCGAGGTTGTAGTAGACGACGACGGCGATGAAGACGAGGAAGATCCCGACGAGCGCGGCGAGGATCCCCTGCTTGATCGAGTCGAGGCCGAGCGACGGCCCGACCGTCCGCTCCTCGAGGATGACGAGCTGCGCCGGAAGGGCGCCGGAGCGGAGGACGAGCGCGAGGGAGTCGGCCCGCTCGGGGGTGAAGTTCCCCTCGATGATCCCGTTGTCGGTGATCTGGGTCTTGATGTTCGGCGCCGACTGGACCCGCTTGTCGAGGACGATCGCGAGCTGGCGGCCGACGTTGTCGCCGGTGACCCGGCCGAACTTCTCGGCCCCCGCCGCGTTCAGGAAGAACTCGACCGCCGGCTGGTTGAAGCGGTCCTGCCCGACGCGGGCGTTCTTCAGGTCGCGTCCGGTGACGGCGGAGGCCCGCTCGAGGACGTAGTAGACCGTCGTCCGGGTCCGGGCCTCCTCGTCCTCGGCGTTCCCCTCGACGAGCTCGAGGTTCGCCGGGATCGTCCCGCCGTAGGCGGCCGCGGCCGCCTCGGGCGAGGAGTAGGGGCCGCCCTTCAGGTCGACGATCTTGAGCTCGAGGAGGCCGGTCGTCCCGATGATGTCCTTCACCCGGGCCGGGTCGTCGACGCCCGGGAGCTGGATGACGATCCGGTCGTTCCCCTGGGGCTGGATCGCCGGCTCGGCGACGCCGAGCGCGTCGACGCGGTTCCGGATCGTCTCGACGGCCTGGCGGAGCGCCTGCCCTTCGATCTCGATCCGGGCCGGCTCGCGGAACGTGACCCGCATCTCGCGGCCGCTCTGGTCCGAGGCCCAGTCGGTCGGCGAGAGGGCGCTCTTGACGAGGTCGGAGACGGCGGCCGGGCTCACGTCCTCCCCCATCGTGATCGTGAACCCTTCGTGCGTGGCCGGGTTCACCGTCCCGATCGTGACGCCGCGCTTGCCGGCCTCGGTCTTCAGGTGCTCGGCGGCGTCGTTCGCCTCCGCGCGGAGGGCGTCCTCCGCCTTCACCTGCATGACGAGGTGGATGCCGCCCCGAAGGTCCAGCCCGAGCTTCAGGCCGTTCTTCAGGACGTCACCGACCGTGGGGTTCGGAGGTGCCGTGGGGTTCTTCTTCAGGGCCTCGCGGCCCCTGTAGACGTAGGCCGCGATGGATCCGATAAGGACGACCAGCGTCAGGGCGAGACGCCAGCCTGTGGGCCTTTTCACGAAACGCAACCTCCGAAGGCGGACCGGCCCGGACGAGGAAGCGCTCGCCTCCTGAAGACCTGGGCCCCCGACTGGAATCGGCCCGGCTCGCCCGGGCCAAGGCGGGGAGTCTATTCGCCGCCCGGCGCCGGCGTCAATTCGCGATCCGGGCCCGCCCGGCGCCGGCTCGCGAGCGGCACCCTCCGGACGCGCGCCGCCCGCTCCGTCGAGAGCGTCTCGAGCCAGCGCTCGTGCCGCGATCGGTGGCAGGAGACGAGGAGGACCGGCCTCTCGGTCAGGACGTCGTCGAGGAGGAACTCGAGCACGGCGTCGAACCGGTCGTCGTCCGCTCCGACGAGGGGGTCGTCGAGGAGAAGCGGCAGCCCGCGCGGTCCGGTGCCGAGGTGGCGAAGTGCGGCCAGGCGAGCCACGAGGTGGAGCTGCTCGCGCGCGCCGGTGGAGACCGACGCGCCCAGCTCGGCCCGCGTGACGGGGCGCCCGCCGCGGCCGACGACCGAGACGGAGAGGTCTTCCCCGAACTCGAGCGCCTCGTACGGCAGCCGGCAACGGGCCAGGATCTCCCGGGACGCCCGGGCGAGACCCGCGCGGAAATCCCCGTAGGTCGTCGTCGCGGCGGACGCCAGGACCTCCCGGGCGGCGTCGAGGGCGTCCCGGTAGAGCACCGCCCGCTCCCGGGCGACGTCGAGCGCCGCGAGCTGCTCCTCGGCCTCCCGGCCCCGCTCGCCTCCCTCCAGCGCCCTCTGGGCGAGCTCCCGCTCGGCCCCCTGCCGTTCCTCCTCCAGGCGGGCGGCCCGCTCGCGCAGCACCTCGGCCGCGCGACGTGCGGCTTCCGGCTCGGCCGGGACCGAGAGGTCCGGGAGCGCCGCGCCGAGGACGTCCAGTCGCATCTCGACCTCGGCGGCGAGGAGCCGGACGCGCTCCTCGACGGTTTCGTCCCCGTCGGGCGGCGACGCCACGGCGAGCGCGGGCAGCTCGACCTCCTGGATCTCCCGCCGCCGGGCGGCCCGGGCGCGGCCCGCCTCGACGAAAAGGAGCGACTCCGGAAGCGAGAGTCCCGCAGGGACCTCGAGCCGGGACAGGAGACCGGCGAGCTCTTCCTCGAGCCGGCGGAGCTCGCGCTCCTCCGTCGCGAGGCGCTCTTCCTCGCGCTCCGCGGCGTCCCGCCGCCCCGCGAGCGCCGAGTCCGCCTTCTCGAGGTCGGTGAGCATCTGGAAGACACGCCTCGACTCGTCGTCCGAGGGCAGGCCCGTCGCGAGACCGAGCGCCGCGCGGTAGGGCTCGAGCCCTTTCGTGGCCGCCGCGAGGCGCTCTCCGGCCGCGAACAGGCGCACCCGCTTCTCGACGAGCCGCTGCCTCTCCTCGTCCGCCGCGCGCGCCTTTCGCTGGGCCTTCAGGAGCCCGAGCGAGTCCTTGAACCCCGCGCCGCGCGCGATCTGCTCGAGGCGCAAGCGCACCTCGGACAGGCGCCGCCGCGTCTCCTGGGCCTCCGCGCGGGCGGACGCCTCCTCCTGCCGGAAGCGCGCTTCTTCCTCCCGGCCGTAGCGGTTTCCGCGGGCCCAGGCGATGCCGCCGTACAGCGCGAGGACGAGGCCGAACGCGAAGAGCATCAGGACGAGCGGGTCGTCCAGCCGGCCCCGCCGGAAGAGCGTCCCGACGGCGAGGGGCGCCACGAGGCCGGCCGCGACGACGAGGACCCGGGCCCTCCGGACGAGGACGCGGCGCTCGCCCGCGACGATCGAGGCGCGCGCGCCGGCGTCGGCGAACCGGCGGTCCAGCTGCACCCCTTCGAGCTCGAGCCCCTGGCGGCTCTCCTCAGCCCCGGCGACGAAGTCCCTGTCGGCCGCGTCGAGGCCGTCGAGCCGGCGGAGGTCTTCGGCGAGCCCTTCGCGGCGAAGCTCCTGCCATTCGGCCTCGAGGGCCTTCTCGGCCGCCTCGGACTCGACCTCCGCTTCCCGGGCCGCTTCGAGATGCCGCCGGAGGAGGGCCCGGGCTTCCGGGTCGAGATCGGCGAGGCCGCCCGCTCTCTTCCGCCGCTCCCGGTCCTCGGCCTGGGCGGCGGCGCGCTCCGCGGCGAGCGCCGCGCGGGCCGCGACGAGCGCCTCGGGCCGGGAGCCACGAGAGGAGCGGAGGGCGTCGACCGCCGCCAGCGTCTCGGGCGCGAACAGGACGGCCTCCCGCTCGAGCGACCGCGCCTCGGCCTCCAGCTCGACCCGGCGCCGCTTCTCGGTCCGCCTTCGCTCCAGCTCGGCCGAAAGGCTCCGGCGCTCGCTCTCGACGACGGCCACCTCCGCGAGCGCGGCCGCTCTCCGGGCGGCGTCCCGCTCCGCGGTCCGCGCGGCGAGCCTCCCGGCCGCCTCCGCGGCCGCCTCCCGCGCCTTCGCGAGGCGGGCCACCTCGGCCCGCTTCTCCTCCACCCGCCGGCTCGCCCGCACGATCTCGGTCTCGACCGACACCTGGGCACCCGTGGTCGCCTCGGGCATCCGGGCGCGGGCCGTCTCGAGGAGCCGGAGGGCACGGACGACGCTCGCCTCGCCGCCGCCAGAGTCGGCGATCCGCGCGAGCTCGACGGTGAGGGAGGAGTCGAGGGCGTCGCCGTCGAGGACGTTCTGACCGACATAGGCCGTCGTCCGGAAGAGCGCCTCCGTCAGCCCGGTGAGCTTCTCTCCGACGGCATCGCGCCCGCCCGCGCGGAGGAACTCCGCGGTCCGGTCCTCCCCGCGATCGCGGTCCACGACGCGCAGCGTCCCCTCGTCGAAGTCCCTCTCGATCGAGAAGCGCCCGGCCGCGGCCGCCACGTCGAGGCGGAGCCGCGCGGGCGCGCCGCTTCTCGGCCGGCGGGCCTCGCGCGAGCGGCCTCCCGCCGACCGGCCCTTCGGCAGCCCGTAGAGCGCGGCGGTGATCGCCTCGCAGAGGGTCGACTTGCCGGTCTCGTTCGGCTCCAGCACGAGGAGGAGCTCACCGTCGCCCCAGGAAAGGTCGATCCCCTCGAGCGGCCCGAAGCCCTCGACGACGACGCGCTCGATCCTCAGAGGTCCTCCTCGGCAGGCGGCGCCGGCACCCGGCCGAGGAGCGCCTCGCGCCCCAGGACGGCCGCGAGCTCGAGGACCCGTCGCGCCCGGGGGTCCTCCGTCGCGGCGAGGCGCGACTCCAGATCGAGGACGAACCGTCCTTCCGCCGTCCCCCGGTCGGGCCGTGCCTCCCCGTCGCCGAGGGTCCGGTCGCGCAGCGCCAGGTGTGCGACGAGGCCCTTCAGGTCGCCGAGCGTCTGGGTCGTCCGGGTCGCGGGGGCGGACCGTCCGACGACCGTGAGCCGCACGAGGTCGCCGGGCGTCGCGCCGGCCTCAAGGAGGAGCGCGAGGGCGGCGTCCCGCAGGCCCTCTCCGTCCCGGCCCGCCGCGTCGAGCTCGAGGTCGAGCACCTTCCGGCAGTCGGCCGGCAACGTCTCGACGCGGGCCGGCGCGCCGGCCTCGAGCGTGACCTTCACGAAGTGCCTCGGCCCGGTCTCGTCCAGGCCCCGGCCCGTCGGCGAGCCGCTGTAGGCCCCGGCCGGGCTCCCGTCCTCGCGCGTCACGACCTCCATCCGGTGGTGATGCCCCAGGGCTGTCCAGTCGAAGCCCGCACCGAGGAGCTCCTCCCTCGAGAACGGCGCGGTCTTCTTCGAGCCGGAGGGGGCGTCCGGGCCGCGATAGCTCTCGAGGGAGCCGTGAAGCATCAGGATCGCGAGCTCGGCCGCCGGACGCGCCGGCGGGGGCGCCAGGGGCCGGCCGGTATCGACGAGGGGCGAAAGGAAAGCCCGCCCGGTCACGGTCGCGTCGTCCCGCCCCGGGACGGCCGCGGTCTCCCACGCCGAGCTCCGGAAGACGCGGACGTTACCGGGCCAGTCCGGCAGGCCCAGCGCGTCGAGGAAGGCGTCGTCGTAGAAGCCTCCGGGCCCGGCGAAATCGTGGTTACCCGGGGCGACGAAGACGGGGACGGGAGCGAGGGCCTCGAGCGCCTCGACGAGCCTCCGGAAGAGCGTCGGGGGGACGCTCCCGGCGTCCCAGAGGTCCCCGGGCAGGAGGATGGCGTCGGGACCGGCCTCGCGCGCGGCCCGGACGAGACGCTGTGGCGCCTCGTCGACCTCCCGGCGCCGGAGCGCCCGGAGCTCCTCTCCCAGCCCGAGGCCGCGCCCGGTGAGGGGCGAGCCCACGTGCCAGTCGGAGCTCTGGAGGAGAACGAGGGGCGCCACGACGATGGCGCTCGGGCGCCGCGCGGCCTCAGGCCGCCGAGCCCTGGTCCTTGCCGCCCTCGGTGTCCGCGACGACGCCCGTGATGGCGCTCTTGGCCATCTTCACCTTGAGCGTGTCGGCGAGCTTCACCCAGACGATCTGGTCCTCGACCTGGGCGACGGTCCCGTAGATCCCGCCGGAGGTCATGACGCGGTCGCCCTTCTTCAGCTGGGCGAGCATCTCCTTCGTCTTCTTCTGCTGCTTCCTCATCGGGGCGAGGAGGACGAAGTAGAAGACGACGAAGATGAGGAGGAACGGGACCATCTGGAGCAGGCCGTCCTTCATCGACGGCGCCGCCGGGGCGGCCTGCAGGAGGGCGATCGGATTCATCTCTTGTCCTTCCCGAAATCGAGGCGCCCGGCGGCTTCGGCCGCAAACGCCGCGTAGCGTCGTGCGGAGAGAGCCTCCCGGATTCCCCGCATCAAGTCAAGGATGGCGTGGAGGTTGTGGACGGTCACGAGCGTCGCCGCCGTCGGCTCTCCGAGCATGAAGAGGTGGCGCAGGTAAGCGCGCGACGCCGTCGCGCACGTCGGACAGGCGCACGCCGGGTCGAGCGGGGCCCGGTCGGTCCGGAAGCGCGCCTGCTTGAGGACGACCGTCCCCTCCGAGGTGTAGGCGAGGCCGTGACGCGCGGCCCGCGTCGGGAGGACGCAGTCGAAGAGGTCGAAGCCGCTCGCGACCGCGTGGAGGAGGTCGCCGGGGTGCCCGACGCCCATCAGGTAGCGCGGACGCCCGGGCGGAAGGAGCGGCCCGGTGGCCTCGACGATCGCGCGCATCTCCTCCTCCGGCTCCC
>Ga0209604_1000650_pt1 | contig 31476 bp, 17 predicted proteins | sample AD_UKC097_MetaG_FD_184405 | JGI IMG/M metagenome (GOLD analysis project Ga0209604, IMG submission 184405) | Active sludge microbial communities of municipal wastewater-treating anaerobic digesters from USA - AD_UKC097_MetaG (SPAdes) (version 2) | ecosystem: Engineered > Bioreactor > Anaerobic >... | reverse complement strand
CTGTTCCGCAACCACCGGTAAGGGTAACGGTATATGTGAAAGCTCCTGCAACAGTCGGCGTACCGCTGATGGTTACCGTATTGGAAGCCCATGAACCGGTAACTCCGGTTGGCAGACCAGCCACCGAGGCACCGGTCGCACCGGTAGTAGCATACGTGGTTGTTGTAATCGCAGTATTAATACATTTTGTCTGTGTACCACCCGCTGTTAATGTGATGGTATTGTTAGGAGTAACAGTAATTGTGCCGGTAGCGGTAATTGTTCCGCAACCACCGGTCAATGTAACGGTATATGTATAGGCACCTGAAACCGTGGGTGTACCGCTGATAGTTACTACGTTGGAAGCCCAAGCTCCGGTAACACCAGCAGGGAGTCCGCTGAATGTGGCTCCTGTAGCTCCTGTGGTTGAGTAGATAATGTTTGTGATAGCCGTATTTATACATTTTGTCTGTGCATTGGTTCCTGCGGCAGATGTCAGCGTGATGGTGTTTGATGCCGTTACCGATGTTGTTATTGTATTTGAGGTAGCTGCATTACAACCGCTTCCGGAATAGGTAACTACGCAATAGACCTGATAGCCTGAACAAGCACTGGCAAAACTGTACAACCCTAAAGTTAATGTGGAACTCGTGGCACCAGAAACACTGGCATAACAAGGAGCGTTTGATGATCCGTTTGAAAGTGCTTGCCATGAACCGGATGGAGATTTAAAATACCATTGATATGAAGGTGTGCCGGTACCTCCCGTGCAGGAAACACTGTATGTGGCGGTTCCTCCCTCACAAATGGTTGTTGTGCCGGTAGCCGTGGCAACAGGGTCAGAAACTACTGTAACTGAAACCGGTGTACGGGAACCAGATGTACAGACAGCACCTGCCAATTGATAACGAATAGTTCCATTCCAAATGCGGGGAGTATTTGGACTGGTAAAAGGATATCCACCTCCCCAGCCTTCTTTAATTTGAATATCAGAATTTGAGGCATACACATTGCCTACCGCAGTACCATCAGTGTAAGACATTGTTCCTGATGTATTTGTCACATAAAAAGCATACGTTTGTCCAGCGCTTAAGAGTAAATTCAGGTTCAGATTCAATGGTGTTGCGACTCCGCTTCCATTTCCGACAATATTACTTGCTGATCCAATTAGTGTCCATGCACCCGGATTTGCATCATAACCAACCCATGTGCCTGTTTTATAATAAACCTCATAGTTATGAGTAGCCGCATCTGAATGGACATCAAAACTTGTTATAATAATATTTTGTAAAACATTGACATCGAACATATTTCCATTAAATCCATTTCCTCCAGCAAATGTGGTTGTTAGGGTCGAAGGAGATCCACCCCCTACCGTTTGTGCTTCAGCATAATAAGTTGTAGTACTTCCCGGGGAAACTGCAAAATTAGCCCCGCTTGCACTGCTGCCAATAGACGTGCCCCCAGTAGCAGAGGTGTACCAGTAGATAGTATTACCAGATGAAGTGGCATTAAGATTAGAAGTGCCGCCAACACAAATAGTAGAAGGAGAAGCTGTTACCGGTGAGGGGGCGTCAGGCGGATCACAATACCTGTATGCCAGATTGCCGGAATTTAAAAATCCATCGCAGCTAAAGTTGCTTACCTGAATGATATAGGTTCCTGTAGTCGGACATGTCCACGAAATTGAAGCAGGTACACCGGTACAGTGTGGCCCGTTATCATCGGCAGAAGTTTGAAAACCCCAATACTGGTCATAGATTCGGATATATGAATCCTCTGTATTGCTACACAGGCTGAAATCATAAATCGAGCCTGCGGTTGCCTGAAACCTGTACCAGTATACATTTCCGGCCGAATACGCCTGATTTTGCCATACCGTAGTGGGTGTAATTGTGCCTCCGCTGCTGGCATACGGATCCGTTGTGTACCAGTAGGCCATACTCCCGGAATTATTAAAAGCACTGCAGGTGTAATGACTACCAGTGATGTAATATGTCCCTGAAGTAGTACATGTCCAGCTTAATGAGGCCCGAACCCCATTATAGAATGGGCCATTATCATCATTTGATGCTAATTGTGTAAATGAAGCATCATAAAGATGAATATAGCTGTCCTCCGAATTGGAGCCTAAGCTAAAATGATATGTATATCCTGCGGTAGCAGTAAATGACCAGTAAGGAATCGTTCCAGAAGCATACGCAGCAGTATATGCCATGCATGCCGGAGAAATGGAGCCCAGATTGGTACTGCCGCAAGCAGGGCCAGAGCTATATGTTACCACAATATAACTGCTGCCGGTAAACCTTTTCCGGTTGTCACTTCCCGACGTATTTGAGCTTGTTAATCCTACCTGAAAACGATCATTGGCTAATTGAGCTTGTAAGTGAGAAGCTGCAGTAGCACCAAGACTTGTGGGGCCATAGGAGCCTGTGGCATCCACAGAATAGCTATTGTAATTAGTTCCAGCACCAATATCATTATAATAATTGGAATTGTATTCTCCATAGGGCCCGTAATAGGTATCGGTTGACCATGTGGAGATTGTTTCGGAACCTCCAAAATCTATATCATTAACCAAACATAAAGTTACTCCAGATATTGTCGACCCGTCAGTGATTGTGCTCGTATTAAATTTTCCCCATGCTCGCTCAATAAAAGGTCCACCAGAATAATAACCACATATCATAATAGCCACATCATCATTATAATCGCCTGTTGATCCCTGCCATCCACCTGACGTTGCATAAATTGTTGCTGTAGGGTCAATTACAATGGGGAATACTCTTTCTTTTGATGTTAACCACTCTGTTGGAACTAAGGTGGTTATGGTCAACTTATTATTATTCTGTTTAACCTCATACATTCCTTCCTCTTTTTGTCCATCGGGCCTGCTATCGTAAAATTCAGGAGCTGCATACGAAAAAACAATAAAACCTTTATCATTGATAATATACAGCACAGAATGGCTTAGCCGGTAAGTCCAGCCTTCAGGTAAAATAACGGTTTCGCTGATGGCAAGATGGCTTGCTCCGGCAGGAATGTTTGACAAAAGGGATGAATTGTTAAGAATGATATCCAGTTTTTTACCTCCGTTTTCCTGTGTGAAACGCACATCGGTTCCGGGGAAACAATTGTTATAAATAATTTTATTCAGATTAACTATTGCCTCAGAAGAGGAAATGTCAACGGTTCCGATTGAGTTCCCATCCACTATCCATGATAATTGAGGGTTTATCCATTCCCTAATGGCAATTGTGCCATATTCAGTGAGAATGCCTCCAGCGCTATTGCCAGAATAAAAAGTTTTTGAGGTATTTGTGGTATTGGAATAACCATATTCAGGGTAAAGCCCTGTATTATTAGGAGTAATCTCTTTTCTAATGGTTTTCCATGAACCATTTTCCTTATAGTTCAAGGGCATCCCGGCAGTGATGATCGCATCTACAGATCCGTCGGCATTCCGGAAATGTTTTGAGGTCTCATCTCTTTTCGATACAATTTCATTTTGAACTTTTCTTCCTTCAAATATACCGCCTTTTCCATAATCAAGAGCTGATGCTGTTTTGTCGGGTAGGTTATCTGATTTATTACTTGGGTTGCTGATTTGTTCATATTCTTCAGGATAGTCTTTAACCCAATTGACTTTTTTTGCATAATAATCCGGGTCGTTCATGTCAGGTGCATGTGCCGATAATTTGGAGGGAGAAAGGGTTTGGGTTTGTTTAGGTGTGAGGGATGGAATAGTTGCGCTATTGTTAGCGTTGCTGCTTTTTGTTATGGCTTTATACTCGTCCGGATAATTCTTTATCCATTCGGTTTTTTTGGTTTCATAGTTGGGATCATCCATTTCAGGAGCATGAGCGGCTACTTTGGCAGGATACGTAATTTGCGGCAGTTTAACTGCATTTGTGGCTGCTGAATTTTTAACCGCTGGTTTGTAAATGGATTTATATTCTTCCGGGTAGGTTTTCATCCATTCTTCCTTTTTCTCAGTGTACTTTGGATCATCCAGTGCAGGGGCATGCGGAGCCACTTTTTCAGGATAAGTTATCCTGGTTTGAGGTTTCTCATTTCCAGTAGTAGTATTATTTGATTCCAGGAGTTTTTTGTATTCTTCGGGATGATTTTTTATCCATTCTTGTTTTTTTGCCTCATAATCAGGCTCATTAACCGAAGGCGCATTCCCGGCAGTTTTCAGCGATGTCCCCTCAATATTTGGAGCAGTCGTCTGATGAGTTTGATTTAAATCGGGTAAACCAAGGGTAGTAACTTGATTGTTAGTGCTGTTTATTTGGGTTTTCCCGGCGGGAGGCAGGTTGGTTTGTGCCTGTCCCATCACAACACTTAGGACAAATAATCCAGCAACCAAAACACTGCGCATTGCAAATGATAAGGTTGCTAATCTACTAAAGAAGATAGATGTTCTCATGTTTATAGTTTTTATTAATTTTTTTGGAAAAAATACAGGCGATAAAAATAAATAAAAAAATTTAAAATAAAGGTAAGAAGAATTTTTTTAACAAATCTGTTTTTATCGTTGATTATTAGATATATATGGGTATGTTTTTAGCTTATTTTAAATTATTCTATGTTTTAACAAAGGTATTTAACATTTAAATTGTCAATTTGCAGCAAAATTTTCAAACAAAATAATGTTAATAAACATAGTTTTTAGGTTTCAAAAAAAACAGAAAAATATAGAAATATATAAATATATATTTCAAAAATGATATATATTAATGGGCGTTAAAAATAGTAAACGTTTTTTGAATTTCGCACTTGTGGTTTTTTTTTATGAATGACGATTTGAATTGAACAGGGAATTTTGCTAAAAAGACAAGTAAAATCCTATGAATCAAAGCAAATATATTTTCATTAACTGACAGAATTCCTTCCTCGAAGACCTTTGATTGCATTGTCAATAAATATGGCGCTTGTACGTATATCGGGATTTTACATACCGGAATTGAATGCTAAATAACAAAATCATAATCAGCAAAAAATCAGCGGGTTTATATGCAATTAATGGTTATTAATTGTTGACTTATAGAAAATTGTACCTTGATTACAATCCGGTTTTATGTTGGTGGGATTAGAAATTTGAAATTGCTCTTGCGTTATGAATAAATTATGACAACGCGGGATTCAGATAGGAGGAAAATTGCCCTGGCGGTACTATATTGTTCCTTCAGAAATCTTTGAAAACGGTACAAACCTATGTTGTTTTCAGCACCTTAAAGTGAGTTTTCCCTTCATGGCTGGTAATTGTTATCAGATACATGCCATCAGGAAGAGTTGAGATATCAATGGTTGTTTGTGTATTAGCCTGGTTCCAGTCATGAGTTAAAATTGTATTGCCTGTTACGGACAAAATGTCAATATGTATTGGTAAAGAATTATTACTTAATCTGGTAATGGTGATTTTATCATAAGCCGGATTGGGAAATATGCTGAAAACGGGATAAACTTCATTTTTTATTCCCTGAATAAAAGGAGATAAGGCCACATCGACCGTGGTTGCCTGTCCGTTAATCAGCACAATATTATTGATCGTTTTTGACAGGTAGCCCGGTGCTGAGTAGGTTACGCTGTACGTTCCCGCATTCATATATTTATGGTAATTGCCAACGGGTAATGCCGAATACACCTGTGAGCTGTCGTTGGCCTGATCGTAATCGTTTACCCAAACTTTTGCCCTGATGGGCAAACCGGTTAGCGAATCGGTTATTATACCGCGCAGGCCGTAAAGAGATTCTTCTATGAAATTCAGCAAAGAGTGGTAATTGAGATTCCACATGCCCTGAAGATTTTGTGTTTGCGTAGTTTTGTCATCGTCCAGCTCCATGGTGACTTCACGGCACTGTTTAAAATAATTCATGTAATCCATCCTTCCGCCGGTAATCTTGTACCAGTCGCCACCTTCGGTTACACCGTCCGTATACGTATCAGTCATATACGAACTGGTTACCTGCCGCGCTGTGGCGACATAGGCCGAGCAAACCCGTTCCCACCAGGCGGCGTCAGCATTGGGGTTTTCGGATGTTTCCCAGGTGTCCCATGGATAGTTAATCACTTCGGCACCACCATGAAAATTTGCTCCCATGTTAAAATGGTGTGCATCAGCAAAATCCATGAAAGCATATGTTTCGGGTTGTATGGGATAATTAAAAAAATCACCGCTATTGTTGGGGTTCCCAATAATAGGATCCATATAATTTCTGTTCAGGTCTTTAAAATTTTTATTATACCTGATGGAGTTGGCTATGGTGCTTCCTGCAGGGTTTGACATATAATAAGTACCGTCGGGGTTGGCCAGTGGGCAAATCCATAGTTCAACATGGTTAACCAGATTAGTTACCTGTGCATCGGAACCATAATTTGACAATAAATAATTTATCAGGCGAAGCAGAAGATAATAACCGGTGGTTTCGTCGCCGTGCATGGATGAAGTGTATAAAAACTGCGGTTCGTCTTCGGCCGTATTAATGTTGTCGGATATTTTGGCAACCAGAATCTTATAATTTCCTGAAGGGGTAGGAGAAAGAATGGTGTCTATGTCGCACAGGCCCGGATACGTAATGGCGAAATTTGCCATCATTTGTTCGTAAACGCTATAGGTTGGATACCTGTCCCAGTTAGTCATTTCGGCTACAGTGGTTGCCATGGTTAATGCCTTGGGTATGATTTTAGGAATTATTTCATAAGGAATATTTCTGCTCAAAAATTCCTCATATTCTTGTTGGTTAGCATACGCACGCACCTGATATCCTTGTCCGCCGGGAAGCTGCTTCACATTGTCGATAGACAATATTTTAGTGAGATCGTTGTTGATTTGTGATTTTTCGTTAACAACAAAACTAACCACGATTTCTCCGCGTGTTTTAAGAATCTGTGCCGCTTCCGGTGCCTGCCCGGTATAATATTTTTGAGCCGTAATGCTTCCCGAAAGTATTACGGTGAGTATGAATGTCAGGTACTTCTTCATTGGTTCTGGGAATATTTTATAGCGAAAAAAGCTGTAAATAAACGGATGGTTGGATAACAAAGTTACATGTTTTTAAACATATTAAGAAAGAATAATCATGAAATTAAATATCACGTTTAGCAACATCTGAAAGGTTTCAAAACATTTTTCAGAATGAAATTTGTTGTAATTACCGGTGCTGCACAATCATTTTCAAAATGTGGCAACCTGATTTTTCCGACCCTGCAAATTCGAGTTTTAGGGTGTAGAAACCATCCCGAAGATTTTTGGCAGAGAACTCGGTTTGGTTTTTACCACGCTGACAGGTTTCATTCATCAATATGGCAACCTGCTCACCGATAGCGTTAAAAACTTTCAGCGTTACTGTGCCGTTTTCCGGTAGGTTGAACAGAATAGTGGCGTTGTCGTTTACCGGATTGGGGTGCCCCTCAAAATAAAGAGTTTCCTGGTGGTTGGCATCATTTTGCAAAAATATTTTTGGCATTATAAGGTAAGCATCTGTTACCTCATTGCCATATTGGTCTCCAATAACGCCTGTGCCCGATGTGATGATATCTATCATGCCCGGATTAATGCCATTTCGTGAAATAAATCCCAGGGTAATTACCGTATCATGGGCCTTGACATCAAAAATATTTGTAGTGGCATACACCACCCTGATTACGCCATTATCGTCGGTAACCAGTAAATCATTGTTTTCTGCAATTATCTCTTCGAGGGATGGATTAATTTTTGTTGATGTTCCTTTTGTTTTATTATTTGACATAACCGCCGAAACCAGCTTATAATCTTCCGCTGAATAATTCAGTTCCAGGCCTAATGCTGCAAAATCGCTTATCAGGTTGCTGCTGGTCAGTGAAATCTCCACATAGGATGGGTCGTTGATTACCGAGGTTTCTTCGGATGAAATCAGGATAGTGTTCTTTTCCAGATTTTTAGCCGTACTCCATGTGTTGACCGAATCTTTGTAACTGGTGCTTGACGCGTTGTAATCGCCGTATCCGATAGTTTTCAGTGTGAGGTTTAGGTTTGCTCCGGCAACAGTAACGGCCGTATCAAAAGCTACCCAGTTTCCTTTCGGGAAATTGGCTGAAGCGCTGTACGGTTGTCCAATTTTTGCCGACATCCTGGCAATGTCAATAGAATTTATGGTGGCATTATTGTCAACATTGGCAGCTTTTAAGTGTTTGGCCGAGAATTTCCTCGAAGGATCTGAGGTGGTGTCGTGCCCTACAAGGTATTTCATAATAGCCAAATCAATGGCATTGACATCGTTGCACATTTGCATGGTATCGGCGGTGTACTTGTCGTAAGACAAAATATAGTTGCCATTAGCGACATTATTAAACTGAAATACTCCCTGCGAATTAGTGGTGTCCCTTGCCAGTTCGATGCCGGCAGGTGATGATTTTAAAATTACCAGGACTTTGCCTATATTATAAATAGCCGGATTATAGGTGGGCATTCCGGGTGCAATTCCTGCGGTGGCTTTGCTAAGGTAACGGGTTTTTCCGGTGATGGAGTAATTGCTGCCTGCAGTGATGGTAACATTGTGGTAAATGGTGTCGGAACAGCTGCCATTGGTGGTAATTAGCCTGACGTTGTAAGTGCCGCTGGTGGCATAGGTATGTACCGGGTTTTGTTGGGCGCTGGTGCCTCCGTCGCCGAAATTCCAGGCATACCCGGTGGAATTTGTGGAAGTGTTGGTAAAAGTAGCCGTATACGTGCTTACCGAACTGCTAAATCCTGCTGTTGGCACGGTGAGAATGCTGGCAACAGCTGGTACCCTTGAACTTACACAGGCGTCTTTTTGAACAAGCCATTCATAAAAATAATAATAATAAGTGCTTCCTGCATCACTGCCTGTTATTGACAGAAGGCCGGGTGTTGTATAACTATAGCTTACGCCATAATTGTGCCTGTATAGGGATACACCGCTTGTACATGTCAGTCTCATGTTTGTTCCGGCAGGTACGGCAAAATTTAGACTTACCGTGCTGAGTCCCGAGGGAATGCTTACGGTGATGGACTGTCCGTTGATTATAGTTCCGGAACTGTTTTTTAAAGCGATAGTTTTTGATACTGTACTGGTGGAGGTGTTATACACTTTTACCGAAATCAGCGTCAGGGACGTGTAGGCATCAAAAATCAGGTAATGCTCTCCCGTACTCGTTCCGGCACCACCGCTCTGGACAAATGTTTTACCCGCAGTTTCTACATTTCCTCTTTCGTCGTTTTCAACATAATAGGTTGTAGTATTCGACAAGTAGGGTGTGTTATAAGTTGTACCCGTATTTATCAGGTTGCCTCCGGAGGCAGCATCGTACCATTTGACAGTTCCTAATGCGGTTGCAGATAAACTGACTGTCCCCGGTCCGCAGTTGGACCCGTTTGTTACCGAAGGTGTCAGAGCCATATCAGCGATGACAATGTAACTGGTTCTAACCAAAGAATCAATCCCTTTGCAGTTAAATGCTTTTAGTTTTACCGTATATGTTCCGTTATTGGAATAGCTATGCGACGGGTTGGCCAGGGTAGAGGTGGAGCCGTCTCCAAAATACCAGACAAAATTGTCGGAAGCAGTTGATGTGTTTGTAAATTGAACTGTTCCTGAACATTTGTCGGTAATGGTTCCTGCAAACTGCGCATCGGGACTGGCAGCAGGAGCAAGGCTAACATTTACCACGGTGGCGCTGCTGTTTGCCAAAACCACATTATTGACTGTTTTTGATGTATAGCCAGGCGCCGAATACGTAATGCTGTATGTGCCGGCAATCATATACTTATGATAATTTCCTACCGGCAATGCTGAATAAACCTGTGAACTGTCGTTTACCTGATCGTAACTGTTTACCCACACTTTTGCCCTGATGGGTTGTCCGCTACAGGAGTCTGTAATTACTCCGCGCACACCATAAAGTGATTCCTGCATAAGGTTTAACAGGCTATTGTAATTGATGTTCCACATTCCCTGCAAATTTTCAGTAGCAGTGGTTTTTTCATCGTCGAGTTCTATGGTAACTTCCCTGCATTGTTTATAAAAATTCATATAATCCTGGCGTCCACCGGTAATCACGTACCAGTCGCCGCCTTCGGTAACACCATCTGCAGCGACAGTGGCATCGGACATATATGAAGAACTTACCTGTCTTGCTGTAGCTACATAGTCAGTGCAGATATGTTCCCACCACAAACGGTCTGCATTTGAATTTCCTGTTGTTGTCCATGTGTCCCAGGGATAATTCATTACTTCGGCGCCACCATGGAAGTTTGCGCCAAAATTAAAATGATGCAGATCCGCGAAATTCATGAAAGCAACAGTTTCAGGCTGCCAGGCATAACCATCAGGGTTTTGTCCATCCCTGGGGTCGGGATAATTACGGTTTAAATCAACTCCTGCCAGGTTCCCTCTTCTTGAATTTGCAACGGTTGAGCCGGCAGGCGATGAATTATAATAAGTTCCTTCCGGGTTTGCCAGCGGGCATATCCATATTTCCGCGCCGTTCACCAGCGTGGTTACCTGCTGGATGCTGCCATAGTTGGTCAATAGGTAGTTAATCATCCGTAACATCAGGTAATATCCGGTGGTTTCATCGCCGTGCATAGATGAGGAAAACAATAGCTGGGGTTCATTTTCCGGGGTGTTAACATTATCCGAAATGCGGGCCACCAGTATCCGGTAGTTTCCCGATGGGGTAGTGGACAAGATGGTATCGATATTGCACAAGGCAGGATAATTAGTGGCAAAGTTGGCCATCATTTGTTCGTACACACTATAAATAGGATAACGGTCCCAGTTTGCCATCTGGGCAACGGTAGTGGCCATCGTCAGCGCCTTGGGTATATTTTTCGGAATAATCTCATAGGGGATATTTCTTGTAAGAAATGCCTGAAATTCCTGAAGGTTAGCATATGCCCGAACTTCGTAACCCTGCCCGTTGGGCAGTTCTTTTACATGGTCGATGGACATTATGTTGGTGAGGTCTTCGTTTATTTGTGCCTTGGTGGTTATATTAAATTTTACAACGATTTCCCCGCGCGTCTGTAGTATCTGTAATGCCTGCTGAAGTTTTTCTGTATCAGTGTTTTGAGCCTTAAGCCCGAAGGATATTACTAAAAGAATCAGATAATATGTATATTTTTTCATACGTATGGATAATTTGGCCGAAAAGTACAAAAAAATATTGATTTGTCAATATATTTTGCCAAAAATATTTTATAAAAAGGAAGAAAAAAATAATGTACCTGACTTTTTATCTTGCGAAAAAGTAATGGCGTATCATTTTTTTGAGGCGAACATGGAAATATGCTCCATCATTTGTTCCAGCAATTTTGGAATTTCCGGCGTTTCCTGCAGCGAGATCATCAAATCGAAATAATCCTTGTTTTTTTCAGAAAACACACCCACTTTCAGCTTGGCTTTCGATAAGGCGGTGGCATAAGTAAGTGCAGGATTATTCGTAGTGTCGGTATTCAGAAGAATATCAAAATCTTTTTCAATAAAATCGTTGATTTTGTCGCCCGAAGGTTTATAAAACCAGTTTATGTTTTTCCTGGTAATATAATCGAACATCAGCCGCGGATAACAATAATGAGGAGGATCTTTCAGGTTAATCCAGCCCAGCGTGCGGACTTCTTTTATTTCGTTTTGCAGGCGGCCGGCAAAGTTGGTGATTATCAGGTAATCTTTTTCTTCGCCAACATTATAAATAATGCCGATGGTTTTAGCATTCGACGGATGTGTAATCTTTTTTTCGCGCACCAGCCTGGGCAGTTTGTTTTTTATTTCTGCATTCCAGAAATATCTCCGGATGGATTCAAACATAAGAAGTTGAAATTTTACTTTTTTATACGTATTTATGTTTTTTATATGTTGCAAACCCTGCTTTCATAAGTTCTTCGATTGCTTTGAAAAGTTGCTCATCGTTTTTTTTAATGTGAAAGCATGATTTTCCGGTTTGCAGTTTCTTAAGTATCTCGGGAACCTCATTCAACATTTCCGGAAACAGGTAAACCGGCATGAAATAAAAACCGGTGTATTTAGGTTTTAGTATAACACTGCCAAAATAAATTTCTTTGTAGCGGCGGTTTTTTATTTCGACTTCTTTTGCTGAATACAGGTCGTACCTTTCGCTGGTTTCCATCATTATGGAGAGAGGCGGCACAAATTGCTGATACATGCTCTTTATTTTTTCAAAGTTTTCCTGCTGTTCCATTTTATTTTTTTTTGTAAGCCTTTGTTATTTCGCATATATACATACGGTGATAATCTTTTGCCGGGTAGTTTTTGTCAATTTCTTTTTTTAGGAATTGGGCCGGCTTGATGTCATCAAAATATAGTTTCCGGCATTCAAATATCAGACGGGCTTCTTCAAACGCTACGGCTTCACCATCAGTAACTATAGGAGTGAGTCCTTCAAGTTTCATTTTATTGATATCTTGCCCCGAACGACTGCCGCAGGTTTGCAAAAGGTGGCGGTGGTTTTCGCTGAAAAAAGTAAGCGTCAGGCAGGGATACTTTTCTGCAAAACTGTAGGTATGCCTTTGAGGACGTATAAAAATAAATGCGACCTGTTTATTCCATAATACGCCCATTCCGCCCCATGAGGCGGTCATCATGTTGTAATTGCCCTGAATACCTGCAGTTACCAACATCCAGTCTTTATCCAACAACCTGAAAACACTTTCATTAAGTTCATAAAGGTTGATAGGTTCAAATGTTGAGTCCATAAATCTCATATTTTGTTGATAACAACTAATTTTTTGTAAAGGTAAATAAATTATATTTGTGTGTTGTAAAATTGCCGGGAAAAACACTTATACCTTTTCACTGATGCAGATAACTTTTCTTGGAACGGGCACATCGCAGGGGGTGCCGGTCATTACCTGTACCTGCAGCACCTGTTTGTCGGCCGATCCGCGCGACAAAAGGCTGAGGTCATCGGTGCTGATTGAATCCGGCGATTTAACCTTAATCATCGATACAGGCCCTGATTTCAGACAGCAGATGCTTCGCGAAAACGTAAAAAAACTGGATGCCGTGCTGATAACGCATGAGCATAAAGATCATATCGGCGGACTGGACGATATCAGGGCTTACAATTTTATGCAACGATGTGCCATGGATGTATATGCCCGGGCATCGGTACAGCGGGCTATAAAAAAAGAGTTCAATTATGCCTTCAGCAAAAATAAATATCCCGGCATTCCTCAGATTGTGCAGCATACTATTACCAATGCTCCATTTGAAATCGAAGGCCTTAAGATAGTGCCCGTGGAGGCAAAACATTATTTTTTAAAGATTTTTGGCTATCGTATAGGTACTTTTGCTTACCTCACCGATGCCAGCGATATCAGCCCACGCGAAAAGAAAAAACTTCTGGATTTGGATGTGTTGGTAATTAACGCATTGCGCACCAAAAAACATTATTCGCATTTCAACCTCGAACAGGCATTAAATTTGATAAAGGAACTGCAACCCCAAAAGGCATATCTGACACATATTAGTCATTATATGGGCAAACATGAAGAAACCGGTAAATTATTACCCGAAAATGTGCAATTTGCTTTTGACGGCTTAAAGATTAGCGTATAAAGTATTATTTTTGTAAAAAATATTTTTCTGTTGATGAGTAAGCTTTGGTTTGTACTTTTTTTGTGGTTATTCCTGATACAATACTTTTCATTCGGACAGTTCAATCCTAATATGATGAACGATACGAATAGGCCTGTTATTCCTGGCAGTAAACCCGTCCCTCCCAATTTGCTGCTTCCCAAAATTGATTCGGTAATAAACAGGAGTATTACGAACCACGGGCTCCCCATACAACCCAACCCATTTTCTGTTGCCGGCGATTTAATGGTTGTTTTTGATTCGCTGCATGGCAAGCTGAATATTTTTGTGAAAAATATCAACAAAGTCATGGGAACGCTTAATGTGGCAGTTTTTAACAGCTACGCCAGTTTTCTCAATAACGGCCCGGTGTTCAGGGGCGCTATTATTCCTGTTACGTCCAAAAATATGATGATACCGTTCGATTCCGTACCCAAAGGCATCTATTCAATTGCCGTTTTTCACGACGAAGATGCCAACGGTTACCTGAATAAAAATCAATTGAATATTCCGTTGGAGGGTTATGGCTTTTCCAATAATGTATTAACCAATATGGGGCCTCCAAACTACAGCCAGATTAAATTCCCGTATTCCGGAAAAAACAAAAATATTACCATTTATATGACTTACTTTAAATTTCCGAAATAGTGGATGCAAAAGCTATGATTGGTAAGTAGCCTGAGAGACCTTTAATTAAGCATGTTGACTATTTCGGATTTACCGTTCTTCGAAAAATAAAAAAAATAAATAAATATGTCTCAAGAAAAACTGACTTATGTTGACTTTGAAACGATGGAACGTTTCATGGCGGAAGTGCTTGTCAAGAGCGGTGTGCCCGAAGCGGATGCCAAAATTTGCGCCGAGGTGCTTATCACAGCCGACAAACTCGGGATTGATTCACACGGTTTTAACCGCCTGAAACCTATTTATTACGACCGTATAAAAGATGGCATTCTCAATCCGGTTACTCAGTTTGAGGTTGTTCGCGAAAGCCCTGCCACGGCTGTTGTTGATGGACACAACGGCATGGGCCACGTGATTGCCAAACGTTCAATGCAGATAGCTATTGATAAAGCCAGGATGTTTGGCATGGGTATGGTAGCCGTGCGCAATTCCACACATTACGGCATAGCCGGGTATTATGCGCTGATGGCAGCCAAAGAGAACATGATAGGGATTACCGGTACTAATGCCCGGCCTTCCATCGCGCCGACCTTTGGCGTGGAAAACATGCTGGGCACCAACCCGCTGACCTTTGCCCTGCCTACTGATGAAGATTTTCCCTTTATGCTCGATTGCGCTACATCCGTGAGCCAGCGCGGAAAAATTGAACTGTATGCCCGCAAAGGTATGGAGCTCCCCAAAGGCTGGGTAATTGATGAAAATGGCGAATCAAAGACCAATGCGAAGGAAGTGCTCAGTGATCTCATAGCCGAAAAAGCTGCCCTGACACCACTGGGTGGAGTGGGAGAGGAAACCGCAGGATACAAAGGATATGGGTATGCCACGGTGGTGGAAATACTTTCGGCAGCCCTGCAGAGCGGCAGCTACATGAAAATGCTGCTCGGGATAAAAGATGGAAAGAAAATTCCTTACCCCTTAGGCCATTTTTTTATTGCCATTGATATCAATGCGTTTACTAATCCGGAAGATTTCAAACATATTACCGGCGATATCCTTCGCGAATTGAGGGCTTCGAAAAAAATGCCCGGACAAACGCGTATTTTTACCGCCGGCGAAAAAGAGTACTATATTTGGCTATACCGCAAAGACAAAGGGGTTCCGGTAAACGAATCCCTGCAAAAGGACATCAAAAAACTGGTAGAGGAGCTGCATATTACGGGATATGATTTTCCATTCTGATGTTTTTTTGGATTTGTATTGAATATTTTTTAATTTTACAAAAAAATAACCGCATGAAAAAAGTTAAGTTTTTAATGATTTTTGCCGGTCTTTTGTTTCTGGCAAATTGTTGCTTTGCACAGGTAAACAATGATAAACCTCAGTTGTTGACTGATGTTACTGTCACAATCAGCGGCATGAGCAGTGGCGAAATCACCATTAAGCAATTGACTGACAACGAGCTAAAAATCGACAAACCGGGTTATACATTAGTAAGCTTTTCTTTAAAACTCCTTGTCAATGGCGAGATGTACACCATGCCAAATCCCGAATCCAATAAACTCTCGGGAAGGCAGTCTTTTTTGCTCAATCAGAAAATGCCTGGTGATCAGGTGACTATTGATGATATAGTATGCAAGGATGGCAACGGAAGTTTGTATTCCCTTCCTGCCATGAATTTTACTATAAAGTAAATCTCCTTATCAGGGTAAAGTAACCTCAGGCCTCAGCCGGTAGTTTTGCATAAATTTTCTTATGCGCTTTATGTCTTTTGACCTGGAAGCATCTTCTTTAAATGCCGGTAATATTTCGCGCAGTTTATCATAAATGTAGCGTGTATAACCCGACATTCTGTCCTGGTAGTTGAGATAGTCAATGGCCTGTATCAGGGTGATCAGTTCTATAGCCACAATGTCGTAAGTATTGCTGATGACTCTTTTGGTTATCAGGGCGGAGTTGGTTCCCATGCTCACGATATCCTGGTTGTCGTTATTACAGGAAATGCTGTGCACATAGTTGGGGAACGACAGCGTTTGGTTCTCGGCTACGCTTGATGTGGCGGTGAATTGTATGCCCTGCATGCCAAAATTCAGGCCAAGGGTTCCCAGGTTTACGAAAGGCGGCAGCAGGCCGTTAAGTTTGGGATTGAGTAAATAATTCAACTGCCGTTCGGCAAGCATCGAAAGTCTGGTCATTATGATTTTGACCTTGTCCATCTCCAGCGAAACATAGTCGCCATGGAAGTTGCCGCCATGAAAAATGTTTTCGTTTTCAACATCCACAATGGGGTTGTCGTTTACCGAGTTGAACTCATGGATAAGGATTTCTTCGCTGTTAACCAGGGTGTCGTAAATAGGTCCGAGGATTTGCGGAACGCAGCGTAGCGAGTAATATTCCTGTACTTTATCGGTGAGGATATCTTCTTTGAAAACACGTCCGTAAAGATATTCCTGGCGTTTGCGGATGAGTTGGCTGCCGGAAAGAATGTTGCGCATATAGCCGGCAATTACTTCTTGCCCTTTGTGTCGTTTCACGACATTTAATTCATGTGAAAAATGATCGTCGTACGACCCGACAATTTCATTGATCATACAAGAAGCAAATACCGACCAGTTGAGCAGGTTGTAAGCATTCATCTGGTTTATGACGCCTATGCCTGTCATTACCGAGGTGCCGTTGATGAGTGACAAGCCTTCCCTGATATGCATGGAAATAGGTTTGATGTTTTCGGCAGCAAATACTTCGGCTGTAGGGGTTATCTTTCCCTGATACCACACTTCTCCTTCGCCAATGAGGGCCTGGGCCAGATGTGCCAGTTGCACCAGGTCGCCTGAGGCGCCAACACCGCCATGTTCGGGGATAACCGCTGAAATATTTTTGTTGATGAGCAGAGTAAGTAATTCAATTACCTCGGGATGGATGCCCGAATAAGCCCGCAGTTGGGTATTGAGCCGCGACAACATGGCTGCTTTGGCAAACTTGTCGGGCAGGGGGTCGCCGCAACCTGAAGAGTGGCCGCGAATAGCATTATATTGCAGTTGTGTCTGATTCTCTTTTTCAATTTTATAAGGTGCCATAGGCCCCAGACCTGTATTAATGCCATAAATAACTTTGTCTTTGCTGAATTCTGCAAGAAAACTATGACAATTGTTAACTCTTTGCAGGGCTTCGGGATGGATTTCTATTTCGGCCTTGTGAAAAAGTATCTGGTAAATTTCTTCCAGCGTGAGATCATGTAAACCAAGTGTAATCATGTAGTTTTTGTTTTTAATTACCGATAGATAATAATTTATTTTGCGGGTGCAAATTTCGCAAAAATAAATTTACAAACCGAAATTATTGTGGAATAAGAAAAGCATTAGTACTTGCCACTTCCGATATTTCGCTGTTTCAGAGAGGATTAAAAGGCTAAAACCTATCGAAAGCCGGCTTTTCAGGGTGTAAGTTTTTTGTTTCTGCTGCGTGACTTTGCCGGGACACTCAGCACGGGTTTGACGCCGCTACCGGATGACGTTCACCATTCCTCGCCGGCACTGCGGAGTGGTATATATGCCGGACCAATCCTCCGAATAGTTAATAGTCCAGCCATAAATACCTTCGGGAACGACATGGCCCTGGTACCGGCCATCCCATGATTGGCTGAGATCATTGGTTTTGTATACCAGCTCGCCCCACCGGTTGTAAATAAGCAATTCGTATTCGGTAATATTTTGTCCTCCAATGATAAAATAATCATTTACACCATCGTTATTCGGCGAAAAACAGTTGGGAACAAACAGGGTAATTCTGTCCATTACCACGGCTTGCTTAATGATAGAGTCGATGCATCCGGCATAGCTTTTTACGGTTAGTTTCACATGGTAATGGCCTGTATCGCTGTACTTGTAATAGGGGTTTATTTCATAAGAGTACCTTTTGTCTCCGAAATCCCATATATACTGATCGATAATTCCGGAGGAAAGGTTTACAAACCGGAAAGGGGGATCGTCGATGGTCGCCACCGCAGGATAAATGCTGAAATCGGCTGTTGGCCCGGGAATAAGCGGGATGGTAAAAGAAACTACGGTGGTGCAAAAATTGTCGCTTACCGAAACGGTATATGGTCCTTCAGAAAGATTGGTAACCGCGTTGGTATAGAGGGTGGAGTCGAAACTCCAGAAAAAACTATAGGGCGGGTTTCCACCACTGGCAATAATAGTGGCGGCTCCGGTTTTTTTCCGGCATGTGTCGGCCTGAATATCTGTTATTGTTGCGGCAGGCGGCGGTGTGTTGGTAATAACAGTGCTGGCGCTGGCCGAACAGCTGTTTGCATCGGTAATGGTGACGGAATAATTTCCTGCCGGTATTCCCGTGAGTTGCGGTGCGTTTTGGCTTGCCGCCGTATTCCATGTGTAAGAAAATGGGGTGGTTCCTCCGTTAACGGTCAAAAATATTGCACCGTCGGAGGTGCTGCACATTTCGTTGCGGACACTGTCAATGTTAAGTTCAGGGCCGGGAAAATTTTCCAGAATAGCGCTGTTGCTGGCCGTACATCCCAGGTTGTCGGTTATCGTTACGGAATAAGTCCCGGCGCTCAGGTTGCCGATGGCAGGTGTGTTTCCGGTCCCCGTTATATTCCATTGGTAAGAGACAGGTAGATTTCCATCGGTGACGGCGGCTTGCAGAGAGCCGTTATTTTTGTCGCATGTTTCATTAATCAATGATGTGAAACTTACTGTTGGATCAGGGTCGGAGCTCAGGGTAATCGTATCGTAAACGATGAAGCAATTGTATGCATCGGCTACCTGCACTATATAAGTCCCTGCCTGAAGATTACCGATGTCATTGCTGTGCTGTCCTGCGGGATTTAACCAGTTGATAGTGTAAGGGCCTGTATGTCCGTCCTGTATGCTTAGTGCTATGCTGCCGTCGTTTCCTGCACAGCTTTCATTTTCGACAGTGGCAGACACAACAGGGGGAGCTGTGCACGGACCGTTGCAATAATGAGGAGTGGTAGTCACAGGGCCGTTATGCCATACCGGGCCGCCGTCGAGCACCCGTTGAAAAGATACGTCGGTGCCTGGCTGGCACATTCCCACATATTCAATTCCAGCAATGTTGCGCGCTGGCGCCAGAGTTTGCGTGCCGCTGCAGGTTGTGGCGGTAACAATGCTGTGCGAATATTCTTCCTGGCTGTAAAGATTGGCCGGATCACCGTAAGCATCCCAGTACACCGCGTCAACCGGGGTGCCTGCAGGATTGTATAAGGCTATCCAGCCGTATTCATCGCGTAAAAACCAGCGGGTTTCATCACCGTCAAGGTAAATTACCCCGAAAGTGTTATGCCGGTAATAATTTAAGTCGAAATCCAGGACAGGAACCTGTGAGTTGTTGCCTCCAACAACAAGAAATTTTAAGGGAGGGATTTTAGTCCCGGTTGGAAAAGTAAAGGCTCCCCAGTTGTTCGTGCCGCTTCCGGTGTAGTCGGGCTGATACATATTAGAAGCAAGGGTGTAACAACTGATATCAACGGTATCACAAGGGTGGGGATTATAAAGTTCTATCCATTCGCGGTTTTCGGGGGGCTGTTCCAGCGAAGAGGTATTATACAGAGAATTAGCATTGACGGAAGATCCTGTAGGCCCCTGATGCGGACTGGTACACACTTCGTTGATGACCACCACCTGCGAAAAACCGGTCAACTGAAAACTGTTAAAGATTATCAAAAAAAATAATATATGACAGTTTCTGAACATTTTTACTGGAAAATTTGTTACAAATTTAAATAAAAGAGCACAAATTATTTGATTTTAACTTAATATTGATATATTTGTTTGTCAAAAACCAAATTAATGGATAGCAAACTTCTGGCCAACATTGTTCTGCTAGGTATTTTTCTGTATGCTGCAACAGGCAACCTATTGGCCTGGTGGCTCAGCAAATTAAAATGGCTGCCCTTAACCAAACCCTTGCTGATGCCAGTTTTAGCAATTTATTACGTAATGAACGCCCCTCAAATTCACTGGATATTGGTAATAGCATTGTTTTTTGCTTTTCTGGGGGATGTTTTCCTTATCTGGCCTGAAAAAAGATGGTTGTTTACGGGCGGGTTGTTGTCTTTTGCAATTATGCAGATTTTGTATATTGTTTTTATTACGGTTTATCAGATAACCATCGTAAACTGGTCGATGGTAGTTAGTCTGGCAGCGTTGGGTTTTATGGCCATAGGAGGCATGATATTTTTTATGCTGTATAAGTATCTCGGTAGCATGAAAATACCTGTCGTAGTGTATATTTTACTGGTAGTATCGGTGGGATTTTTATGTTTTATAAATATGACCGGAAACTTTAATAAGTATTACCTGTTTCAGTTTATTGGCGCTATGTTTTTTATGGTTTCCGACACTATACTGGCTTTTATAAGTTTCAGGAAGCCTTTTCCGTATGCCAATTTATTGCTTATGGCTATGTACATCAACGCACAATTGTTCTTATTTGCTGGATTTATAAATGTTTAAAATTATGAAAGAAGCAACTTTTACCATTACGGCGGAGGATCATGTAGAGGTGTTTGTTTATAGCTGGACCCCAGATGATAACACCAAAATAATGGGTGTGGTTCAGATTTTTCATGGAATGGCCGAACATGCGGCGAGGTATCGTGATTTTGCGGCCTATTTTGCAGGGGCTGGTTTTGCCGTGTTTGCCAACGACCATCGCGGACATGGGAAAACTGCCGGTTCGGTGGAAAATACGGGTTATATCGCAGGAAACAACAGTTGGAAAAGCATCCTTGCCGATACAAAACTTGTAAATGATCATATTCATAAGATTTTACCCAATGTTCCCGTAATTGTTTACGGACACAGCATGGGGTCTTTCTATGCAAGGGCTTTTTTGGAACTTTATTCCGGGGATCTTGCAGGCGTGGTATTGTCGGGCACTGCCTGGCATCCTGCCTTAGTGCTTGGTTTTGGATTGACGGTAGCAAAGATTCAGTGTTTTACAAGTGGCGAAAAACACAAGAGCAAACTGTTGGATAAACTGTCTTTCGGGGCATTCAACAAAAAATTCAAACCGCGTGCCACCCCATTCGACTGGCTGAGCCGCGATGTGGATGTCTGTAAAAAATATACTGCCGACGATTATTGCGGGTGGGTGGCTTCTGCCTCTTTTTTCAGGGAATTGTTCAGGTTGCTCAAATTCATTCATCGTTCTGCATTATATCAGCTGACGGATACGAAAATTCCGGTGCTGATATTTTCGGGCGAGGATGATCCGGTGGGCGACTTTTCGAAAGGCCCGCGGAAAATGTATGAATTTCTAAGTAAAAAAGGATTTACCAATGTAAAGCTGCTTTTGTATCCACAGGGACGGCACGAAATGCACAACGAACTTAACAGGCTGGAGGTCTATAAAAACATGGCCGACTGGCTTGCGGAACGTTTATAAAATAAAACACTGACAATGTAATGATAGAAACACTAATGGCTTAAAACTATGAAAATAGAAAATATAAAAGCATTAATATTTGACTGGGGAGATACCATTATGCGTGATTTTCCCGAAAAGCCAGGACCCATGCATACGTGGGATAAGGTGGAATGGATACCGGGAGCTGAGAATCTGCTGAAGACGGTGAGTAAAAATTTTATTATGGTAATTGCCACCAATGCAGGGGCTTCGGATACCGTAGCCATGATTAAGGCCTTGAGAAGGGTAGGGGCTGATAAATACTTTTCACACTTTTATTCTTCGAAGGAGTTGGGCTATGACAAACCTGATGTGCGTTTTTTTACCGTCATTGCCGAGCACATCGGCATTACTCCCGAACACTGCCTGATGACAGGTAATCTATACGAAAAAGATATTGTCGGAGCTAAGGCCAGTGGCATGAAAACAGTACTCTTCAATGAAAAAAAGTCTGAAGGGGACTTCTCTCAGGCTGATGCAGTGATTCATTCTATGGAAGAGCTTATTTCGCTTTTGGGATAAGTTATTTTTTGGTGTAGTTTTTTTAATTTAATTTGGTAAATTAACAATTATTTTATATATTTGTTCTGCTGTGAATTTGCCCGTGCCGTATTTTTTGTTTTGGTGTGCTTTTTTGCTTCTTTTAAAGAAGTTTTAATATTTTTTTTATGTCGAAAAAGAACATAAAGATATTGGCAATTGACGATAAGACTGAAAATATTTTTCTGCTGAAAGAACTTATTGTTGATAGTTTTCGGGGAACGGTTTTTATTTCAGCCCTTAACGGAAGCCAAGGCATTAAACTTTGCAAGAGCCAAAAACCGGATGTGGTTTTACTTGATATTACCATGCCCGACATGAACGGATTTGAGGTTTGTAAGATAATGAAGGCTGATGAGGAAATCCGGCATATTCCTGTCATCATGATTACCGCCGCCTTGGTGGATAGCGAGATGCGGGTGCAGGCGCTGGATTCCGGTGCCGATGCTTTCTTAAGCAAACCTATTGATATCAGTGAATTTAAGGCTCAGATACGGGCCATGTTGCGAATCAAAGAATCTGAAGATCATAAGAGGCTTGAGCACCATTTACTCGAATCAGAAGTAAAGAAACGTACCAGAGCGCTTAACAAAGAGCTTGCCGAACGACGCCAGGCCGAACTAAAACTCAAGGCCGCATATAATAATCTTAAAAAGAACCAGAAGATTACCGAATCCCTGATGAACGAACTGAAAGCTGAGGTAAAAGAACGGTTGCAGGCTGAGATAAAAGTTCTTCATCACTTAGAAGAACAAAAGATTATCAGCGACTTTTCAAGTAGATTGGTAAGTTTAAACCAGTTGGAGGAGGTTTATCAGTTTGTCGGTCAAAGAGTTTTTGAAAATATTGATAATGCTTATGTTGTTGTTACCCAGTTTAATTATCATGCACGAAGCATTGGCGTAAAATGGGTTTACGGCATGGAAAAATTCAGGAGAAAAATAAAGGCTTTGTTTGGTTTTGATCCCTTTTTGAAAGAACTGGCAGTAGCCGATATCTATTATAAACCTGAAGAACTGTCAGCATTCCGCAGTCAGCAATTTTTTGAACCCGGCAGGGGCAATAACGGCCTGCATTTTTTGTTTGCTTTCCTCCTGGACAAAAATTTATGTAATGAGATGCAAAAGGTTCTTGGTGTCAAAAAAATTTACACCATGGGCTTTACTTTTGGTCAAAAGGTTTATGGTGGGTTGAGCATTCTCATGAAAGAGGATGTGCCCCTGCCGCAAATCAAACTGTTTGAGACGCTGATTAGTGAGACATCGGTGGTGCTTCAGCGCTTGTTTGTGGAAGAAAAACTAAAAATAAGTGAAAAATTGTACCGCTCCCTGGTCATTACTTCGCCCGATGGCATCATGATGTTGGATATTAAAGGATTTCCTCTTGCCATTAATAAAAAATGTTATGAAATTTTTGGATTTGCAGAGGGTGATACTGTGTTTTCAAAGAGGAATATTTTCAATTTTATTTCGCCTGTTGACCGCGAACGATGCCGTATTAATTTTAAGAAAAGGATCAGAGGCGAGCCAATGCCCAACCAGGAGTATATGGCTATTTCTAAAGACGGCAGCGAATTTCCTATCGATGTGAATTCCTCTGCAATCATGGATGAAAACGAAAAACCTTATGCGCTAATAAGTGTGATAAGAGACATCAGTCAGCGAAAACGGGCTGAAAAATTGTTGATTGAAAGCGAAGAGAAATATCGTTTGCTGGCTCATAATATGATAGATATTCTTTCTGTGTTCGACAGGTCGGGAAAAATAATTTATATAAATAATTCTATTTTTAAACATTTGGGATTCAAACCTGCCAACGTCATTGGCATGAGTTTTATGGATTTTCTGTACATGGAAGATTTGCCCAGCGTCAGGCAACTGCTGAAAAGAAACCTGGCGATGTATCCTACGCAACCCAATATAGTACTCAGGATACGCAAAAAAAACAAAGGATATGTCTGGTTTGATACCAACATACTTTTTCTGAAAAACAATCTTGGCCGGCTAACAGGATTTCAGTGCGTTTCGCGCAATATATCGGAAAAAATTAAATCGGACAACCGGCTGGAAGCCGAAAGAAAAAAAGTAATGTCGGCGCTAATCGACGGACAGGAACTCGAACGGCAGCGCTTGTCGATGGAATTGCATGATGGCCTGGGGCAACGGCTGGCAGGCATTAAAATAAAACTGGAAAATTCGGCTGACCTGTCACTAGCAGATACCCGGCAGGCTATCACTGCAATAAAATCAGAATTCAGGGATGTCATCGACGAAATAAGGTATATGTCGATGAATGTCAGTCCTACCATCCTTACAGACCTGGGACTGGTAACATCGCTGTCAATGCTGGGTAAGCAGTTCAGGGAAAATAACAGCATAGATTTTGAATACACTGTCATGGGCGAGTTTGATAACTTTTCGGAGCAAAAAGCTTTTTCAATTTACCGGATAGTGCAGGAAGGCCTAAATAATATTGCCAAACATGCACATGCTACGGAAGCTAAACTGGCCTTGATTGAGAAAGAAGGCAACTCGTTGATTGTTATCGAAGATAATGGCAACGGTTTTAATAAAGAAATGATTGCCCGAAGCAAAGGCAACGGATTATCCAATATGCGACAACGGGCCTTGTTGCTTAACGGAACTATGAGTATTGAATCCGGTATCAATTCCGGAACAGTTGTCATGATAAAAATCCCGAAATAACTTATTAAATGAAAAATATAAAAGTACTGTTAGTTGATGACCATCAGATTATATTAGATGGTATCCAGACTATGCTTTCTTCTGAACCAGATATTTCAATTTGTGGAGCATGTATAACATGTAAAGACGCTTTTGAATATATTCTTAAGCATAGACCGGATGTTATTATCACGGATATCAATATGCCCGAAATGAGTGGGATTGAATTAATAAAAAAAATTAAATCTTATAATATAACAGCAAAAATACTTGTATTATCAATGTTTGCATCTGCAGATTATATCCAAAATGCAGTAAATGCAGGGGCTAACGGATTTCTCATGAAGCAAAATGCCACTCGTGATGAATTGATGACAGCGATCGGTCAGTTGATGGCAAATAAAAACTATTTTAATTCTGAAGTGGCTAACACCATTGTCACCGGTATAAAGCCAGCTTTTGATGACCATGATCAATTTGTCAAAACACATGAAAAAAATTTACTTTCAAAGAGAGAACTTCAGGTTTTGAAATTATTTGCCGAAGGTCACACCAACAAAGAAATTTCTGAAAAGTTGTTTATCAGCTTGCGTACTGTTGAAACTCATAAAACAAAAATTATTTCCAAGTTAAACATGAAGTCTTATGTAGATTTGATCAAGTATGCCATTAGAAACAAACTTTGCGATTTATAATTTGTCATTCTCTCATAGTTTATCGTGATTGAGTTATCTAAGAAATCAGTCGCGTTTGTATTATTCCCTCATTTACCGTATTTTGGAAAAAAAGTTGTACTTCTTTCATTGTTGTGTAAGTTATATGGTTTGTTTTTCGTAAAAAGTCAAAATCTTTTTTCCGTCATTATTGATTCACTTTTTTGTACTCAAACTGTTACGAAAAATAAGTGATTCACTAATCCCCGTTTTAAGCATTTCGCGTATGGTTTTCAGTTAATCACTGTTTCATGACGGTATAATTAATTATACCTTTATGTCCTTATAATATAATAAATAAAGAAATTAATAAAAAATGTAAGTTCTAAATAATCAATAAGTTGTATAAATAACAAAACCATAAATATGAAAAATTTTAACACTTTTTTTTGTAAGCAAAATAAGGTTGTTTTTTCTATGATGGCATTTAGGAGATGCAGTCTTTTTATTTTGTTTTTTGCTGTTTTGTATTTTCTTACAGTACAGAATTTACCTGCCCAAAACATCAAACATTTTGATGAAGTTTTAAATGCGTTGTCAACCTCTGATCAGGATCAGGCAAAAGCAGATGCCTCCCATTTTAAAAGTCTGATTTATGATGTTCAGCCCAGGTTGTATATCGACAAAAACGGATTTAAAAACAGCAGCGATTCACGCCCCGTTTGTGTTACAACCGATCCCCAATCCTATGAACTTTTATACGAAACCAACCCGCTGTTCGAGCAGGTTGAGTTAATAACAGTGAACATCTTAAATGCGCGAGATCTCAATTTCATTTTCGATATGACACGACTTAAAAGTTTTTCAAAATTAAAATATGTTTATTTTTTATGCAATTATAATTGCGATCCTGCCTTAATCAGGCTGCAATGGCCAAACCTTGCCGGCAGCGTAATTGTTTTTTATCAAATATCCTTACCCGAATAATATTATGTAGTACAAATTCAATACCCCCCTTGCCATGAATCATATAAATATTACCCCGGTTATTACAAGCGCAGTCAGACGTGGCTTGTTAGTTGTTGCAGTGTTGATTTGCAACAATTTTTTTGTAAATGCCCAGGTACAGAAAGCATTTACTCAGCGTACTTCAGTTTATACGCCTACCAAAACGATATATAATATCAAAGGCGATTTTACCATGATAGGTAACACCAATATGACACTTGAAGATTACGAAGATGACAGGCTCAACAGCAACAACGTCATGATAAAGGTTGATGCCGACAGCGATCCGTCGACCATCAATTCCTCCATGGCGACTCTGGTATTTTCGAGCGAGAATGGTGCCATACCGGAATGTTCAAATATTATATATGCGGGGCTATACTGGACAGCCAGAACAAATAGCTCTGTGACTACTACAGAGAAACGCGCCATAAAATTGAAAGGCCCTGGATCAGGCAGTTATACTTCTTTCAATGCGGCAGTGACGGATATTCAGTATCCTGGTGATAATTATATGTATGCTGGTTACATTGAAGTAACCGATTATGTGCGTGCGCATGGAGTCGGACAATACTGGGTTGCCGATATGGCACTTACCACTGGTAATGGCGGTTCTACCGGATATTATGGTGGCTGGGGCATGATAGTGGTGTATGAAAACTCAAAAATGAAATGGCGGGATGTTACCATTTTCGACGGCTATGCCTATGTGGTTGGAAATACTTCTGTGTATTACGACTTACCTATAAGTGGTTTTACTACTGTACAATCCGGGCAGGTAGATATGAAATTGGGATTGATGGCCGGTGAAGGAGATGTGGGCATTTATGGGGATTATTTCCAGATTCGTAAAGTTAGCGATGCTACGTGGATGAGCCTCAACCATGGCGGAAATGCCACAAACAACTTTTTTAACAGTTCAATATACACCGGTGGCAATACCCGCAATCCGAACCTATTAAACAATACAGGGATGGATGTGAGCATGTTCAACATCCCTAATCCCAGCAATACTGTGATAACCAATAATCAGACTTCAACAACTTTCAGGTACGGATCAACTCAGGATACCTATATTATATTTTGTATTGCCATGGCAGTAGATGCTTATGTTCCTACGCCGGAGGGATTGATTTCTGTTAACAGCATAGGAGGGTCGGCCCCGTCGGTTCCGCCGGTTGCTTTACCCGGTCAGGAAATAGAATATAAGGTTGAAATAAAGAACAAAGGGACAGAGCCAATCATCAATACGAGAATTGTCATTCCGATGCCATACAGTGCCTCGTATGTCAGTTGCTCCGGCGTTGTCAATTTTACACCCTTACCAACACCAAATAATCTTTACTTTGACCCGACCCTGGGTGCAACAGGATCAATTGTCTGGGATTTCGGCACCCTGCCTTTACCCGCCGATCCCAATACTGTGCTGGCAACTCTTACTTTCAGAATAAATGTAACCACAAACTGCAAAATTCTGATGAATCCAAATTGTCCGCCAGATGTTCCTATTTATGGTACTTTCAGCGGGACGGGAGCTACCAGCTCGACCAGCTTCACGGGATACCACTTTATCCAGGGTTTTCAAACCTCTGGTTTATGCCAGGGGGAGCCGATCTATGATCCTATTCATGTAGCTATTGATGCTGCTGACTATATCGCGGAGCATTGCCAGGGCACTCCGGCAGAAATAGCACTTACCTATTGTAATGTTGGCACAACCATACCTGTAACAGAAGTTTTGGGTAATTTTCCGCCGGGTTCCCGATTTTATGACTCTTATCCCGTAACTTCTTCTTCAATAGAATATACCATTAGTAATCCTTTTCCAGCTACTTCCGGTACTCATACATATTATGCTGTTGTTCCGGGAATAATTGATTGTTACTTTATTTTTACCATTACTGTAACAAATATAACGACAGTGCCATCTGTGTCTCCGTTATCCTATTGCCTTGGGCAGGCAGCAGTACCACTTACCGCTACGGCAACAAATCCTTCGTATTTATTATACTATTATACATCTCTTTCTTCTTCAGAAATTCCGCAGATGTCTATTACTCCATCCACTGCGGCTGTCGGTTCCACCACCTATTATGTTGCCGAAGGTGTGTCGGCATCTTGTATCAGTCCCAACAGGGCCCCCTTGGTTGTAACTGTTAATCTGCTACCGGTTGTAACAGTAACAGGCAATTCTCCTGTTTGCGTGGGAAGTAATCTTTTCCTGGTAGAAAATGGGGGCGAAGCTACCTCCTGGAGTTGGACAGGCCCAAATGGTTTTACATCAACCAACGATACGGCTATTATCCTGGGAGCGGGATTGGCAAATGATGGGATTTATACTGTAACTATCAGCAACGGAATTTGTTCAAACAGTGCCAGTATTAATGCCGATGTGAGTATGGATCCTATCGTGGTTGAGGATTGCCCTGATGATATCACGGTTTGCGCAGATACTATGTACGGTGGAGAACTAGGCGCTTTTGTGGATTGGGATATTCCTGATTTCAGTATGAACTGTATGGCAGGGCTGCCTGGTAGCTCAAACAACTTTGTGATGGGCTTTGAACTGCCTGAAGTTAAGTGGGCATGTTGGGAATTTAATAAAGTGCAAAGAATTGGCCCAACCGTTGTGAACCTATGGCAGTCTACAGGGACAGGGAATCCTCACATATTAACTCCTTCTGTATATATAGAGCCTCCGTTGTCAGTTGAAATGGATATTATTTGTGAACCGGGCCGTAATTTCACCTGGTCAGTATATCTGGTCAGGGGGGTGACGGAATCTTTTGCCGGCAGTGTTTATGTGAATACCAGCGGACATTATTCTGTGGCCATTCCTGGAAGTTTTGCCTCAGATATCTATCGGTTGAAATTTGTTTTTTCCGGCAACGGAAATAATAAATGTGCTGTTGATAACATATATTTCGATGGCATCCTGATGGATCTTGGTGACTGCGTGGGTGGGATAGAATTTAATGTTACCGGGCCGATTCCCGGGTTCTATTCCTGCGGCGACACAAATTTGGTTTACACTGCAACCTATACGCCTCCTGTGGGGACTCCGCTCACTGAAACATGCAGTTTTATTGTTAATGTGGAATGTGTTTCGGCTCAGGTTACGTCTGTTCACAACACTACCTGTTCATTAAATAATGGCTCCATTACGATCACTGCCCAGTCCAACGCTTCGGCGCATAATTTTGAATACCTCGTTAATGGAGGTATCTGGACAGCATTTGGCGCAGGAAATTCTACCGTAACAATTTCAAATCTTCCTGCGGCAACCTATCAGATAAATATCAGGGAACTTGGCCATGCGGGTGATTGTGAGATTCTTGACCCGTTGACGGCTGTTGTGGGTATTACTGTAGACACTGTACGTCCTGTAATTTCATGCCCCGGTAATATAAATTTGGTCGGGTGCAGTACCGATGTTATTACAGGATTGGTTTATTCTGAGACTGTTGTTCCAATTTCAGCCGGTCAATTTGCCTCGGCAGGAGGAAGCGCTTCAGATAACTGCGGGATAGTTTATTATTCATATCAGGATTCAAAAACCGGTAACTGCCCGATTGTCGTTTCAAGGATTTTTACAGTAAGAGATCTAGCCGGAAACACAAAAACGTGCACACAGACAATTCAGATAATTCATAACACCCCCCCTGTTGTGCCATCTAATGGCTCTGCTGTTGTTTACTGCCTCTCTGCTGCAACAGCGCCAACGCTGCCCACGGTAACAGATGCCTGTGGAAATCCTGTAAATGCAGTTTTGGTATCCATAGTTACATTACCAGACCCGATGACCTGCGAGGGGACCAGAGCTTATACCTATAGATTTACCGATTGTGCAAATTTAAGTACTGACTGGGTATTCACTTACACTATAGAACGTGAAGACTTTACTATGCCCGCCAACCCTGCGCCACAGGTAGTTGCCTGTGCCGCTGATCTGACAGCCCCGACTTTGCCTGTCATCACCGATAATTGCGACAATATACTGACACCTACCGGCCCGGTAATCAGCACGATACCGGCGTGTGAGGGCAATGTTACGTATACATACACTTATACCGATTGCGAAGGCAACCATCACGATTGGGTATACACTTACACCATCGAACGTGAAGACTTTACTATGCCTGCCAACCCTGCACCACAGGTAGTTGCCTGCGCAGATGACCTGGCCGCCCCGAATTTGCCTGTCATCACCGATAATTGCGGCACAATCCTGACACCCACCGGCCCGGTAATCAGCACAATACCTGCCTGTGAGGGCAATGTAACCTATACCTATACTTATACTGATTGCGAAGGCAACCATCACGATTGGGTATACACCTACACCATAGAACGTGAAGACTTCACTATGCCAGCCAACCCAGCACCACAGGTAGTTGCCTGTGCAGATGACCTGTCAGCTCCGACTTTGCCTGTCATCACCGATAATTGCGGCACAGTCCTGACACCTACCGGCCCTGTAATCAGCACGATGCCGGCCTGTGAGGGCAATGTAACTTATACGTATACTTATACAGATTGCGAAGGCAACCATCATGACTGGGTTTACACCTACACCATCGAACGTGAAGACTTCACTATGCCCGCCAACCCTGCACCACAGGTAGTTGCTTGTGCAGCCGACCTGTCAGCCCCGACTTTGCCTGTCATTACCGATAATTGCGACAATATACTGACGCCCACCGGTCCTGTAATCAGCACGATACCAGCCTGTGAGGGCAATGTTACGTATACATACACTTATACCGATTGCGAAGGCAACCATCACAACTGGGTTTACACCTATACCATCGAACGTGAAGACTTCACCATGCCTGCCAATCCGGCACCACAGGTTGTAGCCTGTGCAGCCGACATGACAGTGCCGACCTTGCCGGTCATCACGGATAACTGCGAAAATATCCTGACACCCACCGGTCC
>Ga0209604_1000643_pt1 | contig 31725 bp, 22 predicted proteins | sample AD_UKC097_MetaG_FD_184405 | JGI IMG/M metagenome (GOLD analysis project Ga0209604, IMG submission 184405) | Active sludge microbial communities of municipal wastewater-treating anaerobic digesters from USA - AD_UKC097_MetaG (SPAdes) (version 2) | ecosystem: Engineered > Bioreactor > Anaerobic >... | reverse complement strand
GAAGCGGAGCGCCACAAGGCTGTATGATCGTTTTCGAGAGCTAACACTACCCCGTCGAACTCCCGTCCCTTCGATTTATGTATCGTCATGATCTCGATGCCTCTTTGTAAACCCAATTTCTCAAATACGATTCTTTGTTGAAGCGTTTTTTCAAAGGCAATCTTTGCCTTCTTTATATTCAGCGCACCTGAGGGTTTTATTAAAGGCCTGATAGATGCCAGAAATCTGTCTGCCAAAAATGTCAAGAGGCTGGAATCTGCTTTTGTAAATGGCATATTGGGCATTCCAGATGATCGTTTTTCTTTCTTAGTGTGGAGATGCTTATTTATATTTCCTATATCGCTTTGAAGCTTGGCCATCGGATCTGTTCCCGATTCAGGTCTTCTCATTCCATGTACTAACTTCGACAAACATTGAGCAGCTGGAAGGTAGTCCTGATAGGAGGCGCCCTCAGTAGTTCTGGTGAGCGACGCCAAGGCTGCTGCGGCCAATGCGTCATCAATCTGAGAACGTTCTAACGCTATCCAGTGATCATCAAGCAACTGAAGAATAAGCCTGCCGTAATAGAGCAGAAGGCTGTCATCGAATAGTAGTGAGGCATGCCTTGCCTTCAACTTGTATGCGTCGCTCCCCTCCGTGATCCTCTTGTAAATCTCAGCAACCGCGCGATTGGTGCTTGCAAGCACTCCGATACTGAATGATTTTTGGTGAGGAAAGATCGATTTTACTTTTTTCCCAACATCCGTTACGGCAATTGCGATGTGCGTCTCAAGAGGGTTGGGATTTCCGTTCTTTGTCTTCAGAGGCTTAAGCCGACGCTGGATTCTGTTATTATCGAAGGTACACGTACCGTTGTTGTCGTACTGAGACAGAAATGCGCAAATCTCAGCGCAATGTCTCTGTCGACCAGAACCCAAAGCTGATATCATGAAATGTTTTGGCTGTAGATCAACCTCTGTCCGTCTCAGAACTTCATCAGGGCTGAATTTATGCAAACCGCGATAGATGCATTGCCCCGGTCCTCTTAAGAGCACTAAGTTGCTGCCCTTGGCAAGTCGAATTGTAATCTCGTGGAGAGTGAGATCGATGTCCTGGTGCTCGTCAACTATCACGAGTGGATAAATATCCGAAATCAACTCCTGGACTGCGGGAACCCCCAGGATCACACGAGCACACTCCTTCAATTCATCGAAGGTATATCCCGAATGGCCTTGCGGAACGAAATCTGCCCCGGTCTTCCGAGAACCTACGAACCACGGACGAAGATGAGTTCCACCAGGGGCAAAACGACCGTATGAGTCGACGAGCCACCAAAAGAACGCGGCAAAAGTATCAATGCGCACGCGAACCTTGGCAGGAAATTCAGTTCCCGCAGCTTGACCCATAGCATCCGGATGCATTAAGAGAGTTTGCTCCGAGTATGCCTGACGGATGCGTGCAACGGCATTTCTGGCAAAAGTAAGAAACAAGATGGACTGGTAGCTCTTTTTGATTACGGTGCGGGACTGGAGTTCATTCTGGGCAAGCTGGCAACCGAAATATGTCTTGCCGACACCAGGCGCACCCTCTATCAAACGGACCTTTGCCACAGAATCCAGGGCAGCCTGCCTTTGGTCGATAATGTCAGAGTTTGAATTCTCGCTATTGGTCAGCATTCAGTTCATAAACCTTACCTGGTATAGCTGAATCAATCTGTTGCAATAAATTCTTAAAAGCTGGCGGAAAAAGATTCTTCTTCTCATACGCTTTAAGGCAAAGGTTCTGGAGAAGTATCTTCCGGTCATTTATATCACCTTTGGAGCATGTACCATGTCTTTTCCAACATGCAGCCGGCGTGCTATGGGGACAGGAGGAACAATTGTCAAACTCAGTGAGGATTTGTTTTGCATCATCGGGCGGCAATCCTGCCAGCAATGCTTCCTCAAGCGACGGTTCGTTGTACTTGCAGGAATGATATACGAAAGTTGGACAGCTATCCTTGACTTGTTCCGCGTACTTTCTGCCGGTGTTATCCCCATCTAAAACCGCAGCCGTTTTCTTACCAATTGCATTGAAGACATTTATACAGTCCATAATCTGATCAGCCTTTGAAGCGTGAAACACACACCACCCGTTCATGGCAAATGATACATGAGTACTTCTGCAAACTGCCGCAGATTTGGCGGCCAGACGATCAAGGTGACCCGAAATGATTACATCGCGCGGTCCTTCCATGATCAGAACCTTATCAGCAAAAAGCGCGCTCGGGCCTCCCGGCATGATAAGATATTCTGGATTTTGGAAAGGTCCCCCTGAGGGCTTTATCCCTTGGACTGTTTCCATTAGCTTTTGGGGGCCGTGTCCTTTTTCGATAATAAAGATGTCATCCGGGATGAAGCAACGAAGTACAGCTTCGGAGTGACTCGAAACAATGATCTGCGGTTCTTTCCCCGACGGAATCGACTGTACGTCCCGGAGCAGGGCTGAAATGGCAGATGGATACAAGGCTGTTTCCGGTTCCTCCATTATTATGACGGGTGGACGCTCCCCGGGAATCTGCGCCTTAGCCAGTGCAAAGGAGAGAGCATACTTTTCACCTGCCGAAAGTCGGTCAAACGGTATGAACGCCTGATTCAGAGCAGAGTTATGCCGCAACCCTACAGTCAGGGCCGCAAGAGCCGAGGACAAGCCACCGTATCTTGGGCCGAGGCCTGGCTGCATTTCAGTCCATTGTGATGAGTTCAACATCTTTCTTGCGCTGGTAACTATTTCATTGAGAACCGCACCTATTGTTGGCAAGGAATCCTGACTGGAAGACGGGACTTCGTCCTCCCTTACCGGAATACAATCGGATCTTGATGGGCAGTCTGAACACTGCGGATCGAATAAGGTACACGTTGGCAAGACCGACCGGCCTCTTAAGTGCTTTGGCAACTTTCCCAATCGATACTGCAATTTTTTCAGATGCCGACCAAGAACAGAATAATGACCGAATGTGAATGTGCCAGCTGATATCGTCGGACGTAGTCGGAAGTACCCAAAAGCCTGATGTTGAGATCTGCTCAGTTCTTTTGCGCTTTCTATTGACGTGGCGGGAAATTTCGGAAGTAGCCATCGCCATTCAATGGCGCCCGAGCGCTCGTCCAAGAAGGCCTCAAACGCCACAACGATCGCCTCTCGATGACAATTACTTTCAGGGGGTATTCCCTTCTCTTCCACTAAAAGTCCATCGGCAGGGTCAATCCACTGAACGTCGGAAACGAATTCACCACGAATTTCCCCGAGATCAACCAGTGATATTTCAATGTATATCGGTTTGCTCGTGTCACAGTTCGTAAAATCATATTCTGTTATTAGGGATTGATTGGAACGGTTTTCGGCATTTAAAACGAGATCGAGAGCGTCAAGGATGGCTGTTTTCCCCGCGCCGTTGGGACCGACAAGCAGGCTGAGATGCGGATTGGGTCGAAACTGCACACCCCAACTGCCTCCATCTTTTTCCGGGAAACAACGGAAATTGCGGATTTTTATTGAATCAATTCTCATGTGCGCCCCGGTTCCGCCTCGAAAGGCACTCTTTCTTTAGCCTTTTATTCTTTTCGGCTTCTTTTTTATACTTAGCGCATCGTCCAGGTGGAACTTTCCTACACACGTTTCCGTTTCACAGGGCGCGGAAATCATCTTTCGTGGGGTCCTTGGGCAAATGGATAATTCCATCATGTACCCTATAACCCTGCTTACGCAGAGATCGGATAATGGCCGACCTTAAGAGCTCTGCCGATGGTTCCTTCATGAGTGGCAACTTAATAGTCCCTTCGCTTCATTCCTCAGTGGTCCGATCGATGTCTGCCTCGTCAAGCGGCTCGTCTACGGCATTTCGGAGCCACGATGGATCGAACCCGGCGTTCGAAGATCCTTCAACTCGGATTCGCACCCTGGCTCCATCGGACTTGTCCGCTAGGTTCGCAATAGCCGGAAACGCCTTGAAGACCTGTTCCCTACTGGCCTCGAAGGTCATAACAATCCGCTTCCTTCGTCCCGCGGCCCCAGATCCCGCCGCTGCTGGACTAGCGCCTGTTCCCTCGTCCATCACCGTAGGGGTTTCGTGGACGCTATGAGGAGGAGCGGTATCTGTATCAATTGAAGACGTTCCGGCGGGCCGTGCAGTTGCTGCATCCGGAACCGTTTGCGGCATCATAAGAAAGCCGGATTCGAAATCGATCTCATCATCCGAAAAGGAACGGTCGCTGCCAATCAGTACCTTGTTTCGATTTACCTGGTATTTTCCATCTGGTCCGAATGCGGGGACTACACCGCTCGTATAAGCGAAGATGCCATCGGATACACCGCGGGCGATTCCCTTACGCAGAATTGATGCAGATTCCAATCGGGGCGGAGCGATATCCCGGTAGAAGGATTCGAGCACGTCTGACGCCTTAATACCCATGAGCGGCTGCTCACCCGCTGCCGGCGATTCTCCGAGTCTCACGCGCTCTGTTATTTTCCGAGGTGTAACCGATCCGTGAATCCGTGGCGTTCCTACGCTGGTGAGAAGTTCCATTATCCGCTCTTGGACGCCTGTCGCCTGGAGCGGGCGTCCGCCTCTTTCCACCTTCTCGATTTCCAGCTCGCCGTCCTGGACCCGAGGCAACCATGCGGCTGTGTAAAGTTCCCGAAAGCATGCCTCGACGGCGGCCTGCTCGGTGCGCTTCCTCTCACGGAGTTGATCAAGCTGATCCTTGGTAAGCCGGAGCTGCTGTTTCTTCGCCTCCACGCGATCAATGGCCAAAAGGTACCGTATGGCGCGCCGCAGCGCCTCGATCTGCCTTTTCTCAGGTATCGCAAGTCCAAGCCCGTTGCGATAGCGTCGGGGGCGATCTCCATATTTGGTAAGATACTCCTTGGCCTGGCTCTCTTGTTCCAACTTGCTCTCGGCAGCGAACTCAAGCGGTAAGTAAGCGATGAGGAAACGGGGGTCCTCATCAGAAATGTCCTGACTTTTTGCCGGCCACACAATAGCAGTGTGGTGCCCAGCCAGACGGGAATCCAGCATTTCCTTGATTTCGCTTCTGACCGGACCGTGACCGCGTGCTTGAGAATCCTCGCGGGCAACGGCCTGCTCCGCATCCTCAATCAGTTTGGTAACATTCGGGTCCTTTTTGAAGCAGTACCGGACGCCGTCATAGTGCAAATAAAGACAGGTGTTGCGAAGTTCAGACAGGACTGCGGTTGCCGTGATATTGTCCAGGTCGGGACCGACACAGGCTGCAAGCAGTTCGTTCTCCGCAACGCCGGGAGGCAGCGTCTCATCGCTGCCAGAACCCTCACGTCTCAACCCGCCAAATGAATACAAAAGGATAGCCGTCGCGATGCTCGTGGCTGGCTTTAAGCTGGCAAGCGCAGGGGTTTCTCGCGCCATCCGGTCGTCAATGCGCTTTGCCCGGGCATTTGGTCCATCAATATCCGCTGTGATAACTGGGTCGTAGTCGTTTTGCACCCCCAACTCTTTCAGCATCTTCACCCGGACGTCCACGTCTTTTACGGGCACCTCTCCCGGTCCCAATAGCGCCTTGGCCCCGCCGTTCTTCTTAAGGGAGTGCATGCAGGAGGCGAGAAATCTTAAAGCACCACGCGTCCGCTGGAAGGCATCCACCGCCGTCCAGCGTTCTCTCATGATGTCGATGAGAGCTGGATGAAACGGATATGCGGCTCGCATTCGATCTCGCAGCAGGCGACCTTCCTCATCGGCCTGTCGACGCTCGGATGCCGTCTCGGCATGGGCTCTCTGCATTCCGGTCACCACTTCCTGATATGCTGCGGATACCTCGGTGGCCGAAGGAACATCAGGAGCGGCCCCCAAGAGCCGGCGCTGAAGAATAGGCAGGACCTCGTCGCCGGAAACGGGCTCTCTCAATTGATCAACCCGGGATGCGAGCTTGTCGATCTCCGCAAGTAGCCCGACATTTCCCAAGGATTCTCTGGCACTCCAGGTCAGAGAATAAACAAGAGCCGCCTTCTCGCTGCCTGCCACCTCGACAGTTAAATTCTGGAAGAAATCCTTGGCTTGGCGCTGGAGGGTGGAATCGAGGATGCCGACCGCAGCAGCCCGCTCCATGTACTTGAGCACCTCATCAAGGAGAATGAGAACCGGGCGGCCGCTTGTCCCTTTGGTGAGCAGATCGCAAATCACGTCACCGCCGGGCGCCACACGGTCTTTATCGTGTTCGGCTACTATGGGGAAAGCCTTTTCAGGGTCGATCTGCCAGGCAATCCAGCCCCACATGGTTTGAATCGTCCGGCCGTCATCCAGTGTTTTGCCATTACGGGCATCGAACTTCTCTCCATCGAAAACGGCCACGGCCACATTTCCGGGGCGGGCGAAGTCCTTTGCCTCCGGGATGCCGTCCAGGGCCTCTCGCTTCCGCGCCGCATGGAAAAGCGACGCCAGAGTATGCGATTTGCCGCCGCCGAAAGGTGTTCGCAGTTTTAATACACGATTATAGCCCCTTTTTCCTGTCAAACATGCCAAGACCTCTTCCAGGAGCTTTCGGAGATCGGCAGTCAGGTAAGTCGCCCGGAAGAATGCCTCCGGATCCCTGTTGACAACGGGTACATTGGGATCATTTGCGGCAATGGCTCCAAGATCGATAGCAAATACCGCCTCTGTCAGCGCTCCCGCCTCGACATCGGGATGAAGCTTGACCAGGTCGGTCCATGGTCGAAGTACATGTGTGCTCACTTTTTTGCCTCCGAATTTCGCATAATTTCAAACAGGGTTCCCTCTATGTCTGCCAACCGTTGGTCAATGAGAGCACGCCAGTTGGCGACAAGTTTTCTGAGCGCGGCGGATTCCGCCGGCGTGGTTGCGACAGTATGTTCCGGTCCATCGTCCTTCCTGCCGACCAGCGAGGTCCCAGCCAGGGCTTGGGCAACCAAACGGAGGCGCTCCCGGTCTGGGCGCACCTCGTCGAGAAAGCGGTTCAAATTCCGGGGTTCGTTTTCCATCAACCAGAGGATGCGATGCAGGACGTCAATCAACGGGGCGAGTGTGCCCATCCCGTCAGCGCGGACAGCCCCATCAGCTCTTTGCGACCCATCAGCAAGGACAGCTTTTGGCATGCCGAGCTTTTCGTCATCACCCCGTTCGGTGAAGTCACGCAACCGGTATTTGCCTTTCTTCTTTTCGACCAGCGCGCGGTTTCCGGACGAAAGCCCATTCTGGCCGTCCAGCTCGACATTCTGGCCGTAGGTGAAGACGATGGCTTCTCCCGCGTCCATCTCTGCCGCCTTGTAAGCATAACGCCAGAGAACGTAAAACCGGCTCGGGCCGTCCACTGCAGCAACACCGCTTCCGGTCACACCGAAGATTTTTTCCAGAAGCGTCTCCAGCACAACCCCTTCCACCTCGGCCAGGAACTTCTCGGCCGGAACCTCCTCGCCGTTGGCGTATTCCACACGCGAAAAACGAGAAAAAGCACGTAATCCAGCACCCACAGCAGCCATGACCAAATCTGCTCCAGAAATACCCATTTTCCAAAGTGCCTCCACCCGCTCGCGAACGATCCGTTCAAGATCAGGCCGCACTTGTTCCTCATATGAACCTATTTCAGGTGATTCTCGCCTTCGGGCGACAAAAAATACACTTGATGCAAGAGCTGCGTCACCCCGGTGAGCGACGCGCGCTTTTGTTTCCGTGGCGAGGGGCCAAGCCTCGGCAACTTCGTAACCGGCACGCCGAAGCGCATCCACAAGGGTCGCCCAGCCGAGAGTGGTCTTGTGGGCATATACGACAATCAAGATACCGCCTGGTTTCGTAACACGATGGGCTTCCCTCAATGACTCGAACAGGCAGTCTTCGTAGTACGTTTTCGCTTTCAGCTTTCCTCCCTGGCGATAAGCGGCGGCCACGCACTCCTTTTTCTTCGGAGTCAGTTGGCCGGCAAAATGCTCCGGATAGAGAAACCCAATGGTGGGACGCAGCCACACGTAACAGACATCGGAAAGTTCTGAGTAACTCTCATTGTCGTAATAGGGGGGATCCGTGATCACTGCATCAAAGATGCTGTTCTCATAGGGAAGCTCTGTCGCGGAGCCCCTAAGAACCTTAGCAGGATTGCGGAATTGGCCTTCTTGACGGACGAAGGAAGTAATGTATTCAAGATTCCCCCAAGCATCACCTGACGCACCACCAAAAATGTTTACCTCGGGAAAATCCCACATCATGGCAAAGCGTTTCATTGATGTGAGGCTTACAATGGTCTCGCGAGAATTATCCCATCTTGCCAATCCATTGCACCGGTCGGTCAAACGGCTTATCCATAGGCCGAGATAAGTCGTGATCGCCTTGGCCCGTTCCGGCTCCATACCCTGTTCAAGCATCTCTTGGTAGACACTGTGAACCTCACGGACCATGGTCAATAGGATGTACCTTTGGCGTGGGGTGAATGCCTGGCGAAAGGTTCGAATACCGTAGAGATAGCTGTTTCCCGTCGCAAGCCCTGCGTTTCCTGTCGGGGGGATCTCTTCATCAAGGCTACTCGGGCCAAGCTCCCGCTCGATCTCTGCGGCACGATTTTCGGATATGGTTTGGTGCTCGGCTTCCAGGTCTGCAAGGGATTCATCAACTATGTACAGTTTTCCTGGGCCGTCAGGATTGAGCGCGATGACGCACATAAGTTGCTGGTCGAAGCCCTTCTCGTTGCCATATTTGCGGACATAGGGACCATCGAGCGCGGTCTGACAGAACGGGCATGCCGTGGATGAACCCGCGCTCCCGCTGGACGGATCAAAACCGAGTGCCGAAGCGGAACGCGCCTCAACAACCTCGAAACGCGTGATGCGTCTGCCCATGTCCGGTACCGGCTTCAGGGCCACGTAACCGGAGGGTTTGTTCCTCAACCACGTCTGTCGATAGAGCGGTACGGTTCCTTTACACTGCGGATTCGGACATGGGATGGTCCGCGTCCAGTAGTAGGCAACCACCGAATACTCATCGGGTGGCGGTTCATTTCCTTCCCCAAGCGTTGGTTGGACAGGCCGAGGTTGGTTTCGAACAATTGGTATGCGTGCAAGGACATCGGACACGGCCTCTTGCGTCCGCTTCAGGATGATTTTCCCCCACTTTTCTATATCGTCGGCCAGCTCCGCTCCGAATTCCTGCGGGAAAGTGACTGTGCAAAGCTCGATGAGATATGCAACTGGATTGAGGTCCAGGGCGTGTGCCTCACATCCCAGTCGGGCCGCTTCAATGGGGATGGCCCCGCCGCCAGCGAACATGTCCAGAACCTTGGGACGAGGAGCGCGGCCTTCTTCGATATCTTCAGCGGTGATCTTTTTGCCAGTCTCTTGTGTCAGCCGTTCTGCGTGGGCTTCAAGCAGGTGATTCTGTGCATCTTTTATCACAGTGGGATTGCCTGGATAGTTGCAGAGGCGGTCAAAAAATTTGGCAGCATTGGCGCGACCAAGGCTTTGCTTTTTATTATCCGGTCCGTTCTCCGGAACAAACAGCGATGCTGGTACCAGAGCCCCGTATACTGCAGCGCGGCACGCAACCAAGGGCCTTCGAGCACGCCATACGTGCAAGGTTGAAATGTGCCCTTTGGTACGGGGCTCACTTGATGCTGCCTCCCCGACCGAGTTGACCGGCAAGAAGTCTTCTATAAGTCTACGGTCATTCAATTCAGCTTTCTCCGTGCGCAAGTCTTTCAAGTGTGAACTTATAACAATGCTATGACCATCTTCTGCGTGTATTACTATAATTCAAAACCTTTGAAGCACGAGTTCCCTTCTCACCTATGGTATTAAGGGTGATTTTTCAACAACAAAGTCCACATCATAAAGGCCAAGCTTTCCTCTGACAGGGAAGGGCTTGATTTTTTTAATATTGGTCAGAACCCAGGCATATGCATTCGGGTATATTCTGCAGCCGGCGTCTTCTTCATCTTCCTTTTTCATAGGTCGGCAATCAATCAGCTTCCCAACAGCTATGGCATAGCCAGCTGGTTCAATCCTTGGGGTCTTGGAAGAAACGATAAGAAGTGGCCCCCTATATTCTGTACACCATGTTCTGGTCTCAATCGTCTTAACCCCGGTTGCAATCATATTTGCCCATGGTTGCTTAATGGAAAGAGCCTTCATCGAACAATCCTCTGTCCTGAGTCGGGTACTCCCAAAGATAAACGCGTTGAAGATGATGTAACTGCGGCCAGCTTGTTCAATAAATCTCGTGCCCAGTTCTGAACCATATCCGTCCACGGTGTATAATCTTTTGTCTCCGAGCACCCGATCAAAGAGCCTACGGTCGGCGGGAAATAACCGTGGGATAGAATAAGTGCTTGCAGTTGCGTGACTGATGCGTTGGCAATATTAGTTGCAAACCTCACAACAGCGCGGAGGTCCTGTTGCTTGCTGACGTCTGTAGACCTAAAATCGTTGAATATATCAAAAGCATAGTGACAGGCCGAGTCGATCCCGGCCTCAATCAGGGCAATTCGTCTGTGAATGCACGGAACACAGTATCCGCAATGCCGTACACCTTTATCGTTGAATCTCGACGGCCTTGCGCACGATATCGACCGCAGCACGAGTGGGCTAAGAACCGGATTGAGCCCGCGCAACATGTCAGTTTTGCTTTGAGTAAGAAAAGGGTTGCGGATATGTCCAGCGAATCCCGTAATCCGGCGAGCAAGGTCAGCAAAATTTATCATGTAAGATGGATGTGCTGTCCTTGTACTGAGAGCCCCAGTCCTGGATTTCTGCAAGGGAATGTTTAAGGCCATCAAGCCGTTTTCCGGCATAAAAACATCCCTAATACCACATCGAACGGCTATGCCGATGCCGAGAGTTAGAAATAGAAAGGATCTTGGCCTATGCGAGCGTTCAACCTTCTTTGCCAGATTGAATTCAGGTATTTTCCTGATTGATCGTGCTACTCTGCATTGGACAAGACAGATTTTGCCAGGGAACATGCTACAGAGCTTTTCCGCCAGCTCCTTTTGGGCTGAGGCAGCTTGACCTTCTGATTGGTGACCTACTAGGATTACTTTCCTGCCTTCACGCAGAAGTTGAACAGCCCCCAACAATGAATCAGTGCCCCCTGAAAAAAGACAAACCGTATCAAATCCATGAGGCAGCTGTTGCCGATGGCGGGAAACAGAACGCGGAAATAGAAGCGGAACCCAATCAAACTGCCATATGTCGCCGGATAGAAGTCCAAGCGTATTACTCAATAGCAATTGATTTTCCCGCCACTTGGCTGGTTCGGTCACAGGCACTAGACATCGAATAGCACGTGTCCAGTAATCCGTAGCTTTTGCTCGACTGACCATCTCATCCGCGAGATAAATAAATATGCCCAGATCAGTAAAATCCAAAAGAGTCCCCTCTAGTTCCGGGGCCACGGCTTTTCCATCCAATTCAAAAGATACTGTTGCGTTTGGACTTGTCGATACCCAGTCGATCAGGACTCCTCCTAAGTTGTCCACTGCACGCCGATATGCGCCATCGTCACACTGTGTTTTACCAACGTACCGAACCATTTTCATCGGATAGCTCCTTGAGCACGAAGGCGGCCCTCCAGTCCAGAGGCGATAGCCTCGGCCACGCGAAGGCCATCTCTGCCAAACCAGTCCTGGTTATTGAAAGTACCATCCGCCTTGTACTGTTCCACTTCGTCATGAACATTTGACCGGCAAGCGTGTTCAATGGCTGCTTCCATATTTGATATCTCACCAGCACTGTCCGTGCGCTTGCTGATGTAGTCCTCAATGAGCAGCCATATCCGGTCAAACACATATTGAGTCAGAAAGAGTTCAATAAGACCTTCTACTCCGTCTCGTGAAAGAAATGCCTGCAATGAAGCCTCAAGATTCTCGTAGGTGGGGTCTCCTATCAGTTCGGCCGCGTTATAGATAGCTTGTTGGATCGCTCCCCGCAGTACATCCTTCTCTAGTCCATGCAAGTTGTCCGAGAGATGATCGGCAATACGGCTTATTACCTCGCCGGCAGGCTTTCCTCGCAGGTCTTCAATTCCAAGTGAATCTAAGGCTCGCGCCAGTCCGCCTGTTCCAAGGGCGGTTCCAAATCCAGCCAAGCCAGATGCAGCACGGCCAATCGGGCTACTTCTTCCGCCCATTATTCGACCACCGCCTGAGGCTCCACTTCCCCCGCCAGATCCCGTAGCGGAGGCTCCGCCGCTTGTGCTTCCTGCTGATGACCGCAGAGATAATCCGCCAGCTGCATTCAGTGTAGAACTGATTATCTGCTGGGGAGTAATATTGCCGCCCGAAAGGTATTCACTGATCTCACTCTTTACGCCTGTCCACTTCCCACCTGTGGGCGTTGGCATACTTTGAGATGTTCCCATCGCGCCCTCACTTTCTTCTTGATCGGTCTCGTTTGCTAGTTAGTACACCGAGTGCTCCAGCCGCCTTGCTGAAGCGCTCTTTGAGATCGGGGGATATAGTTATCCCCCGTGTCTCCGCATTGGCCAGCAAATTGTTTCCGGCAATGCCAACGGCATCATTGCTCCCTGGATCGCATTGTTCCATTGCCTTGACAACATCGTCATAAAAGCGCGGATGTTTCATGCATATTGTGTCAAATCCCGTTAAAATGTGCGTGCGCGCTCGGTTGTCCTTAGAGCTTCCCAAGGCGTTCGCCAGATGACGAATTACTGATTCGACCGTGCCCCCCTCCTCGGCGGCTGCGCGCAGCGAGGCAGACTTCGACATGACCCTGTCCATGCCGGCAATAGATTTGGCAAGTGCCAGCGCCTTTTCGTCAGGAGGAAGCAATGGCGCTTGCTTTCCTCGACTAATGGAAGTCTGGGCAAGAAATAGATAAGGTCGTAGATCAGTATTTCCGGATAATTCTGGTTCGTTCTTCAGAAAGGTGAGGAGACGCGTTTTCTCAGCAAAACCCGCAACGAGTTCAGACTGGTTCTCTTCGGAAGTCCAATCTCCCTTAACCAGTTCCTCAATGAGTGGAGAGTGACCTGTGGACGGGTCTACTGTGTCGATTAGGGCATTGAAGAAATCATCCCACACGTATTCGAGGACGGTCATTTTTACGAGGAGAGCTTCGTCTGTTTCGAGTTTGTTTGCATCAGCCAATTGTCGCCTTAACGCGAGAATGTTGAGGAATCTCTTGATCTGTCGTGGATTACCACGGAGACCGTCACCAAGAATTCCTACGTAGGGGAGGATGCCGACGAGTTCGGCCTTGATGGCATCGCAGCTCACGCAGAGGTGTTTTTCATTTGTGGTGGCCCATTCGATCAGAATATTAAGTAACCCCGATCCCGCTTGATAGAGCTGCGGCCGCTGTTCAATGAAAGTGTTCCATCCCTCGTTAGACTGGAGATGTCGCCCAATTATCAACATTCCCACATAGCAAGCGATATCCTGAGGATTCTGGACTGGAATATTGAACGGAAGTTGGACAATTTTCTCAAGATAGTCCTTTGTTCTGCGGGAATCGACAACACCATACACCTCCCCAACAGCTTGTTCGATCCGCTGAGGATCAGCACCTATGACAAATGTGCACTGCGGAGTGTTAAGGAAGAGCTTAATGGTCTCGAATGTCTCGATGACTTTATTGCTCGGGCATCGGTCCAGATCGTCTATGAAAACCACTATGTGCCCGACATCAATTTGGGATAGAAGGCTTTGGAAGTCCTGCTCAAACTGTTCCATCGTCTCGGCGACTTCCTTTGACTGTTCTTTGAAACAGTCCAGAAAACCTGAGAGGTCAGGAGTAAGTGTAATGGCAGTCTTGGTGATGAACTTCGCCAGCTTCAGCACGCTGGCTCCCTTTATCAGACGATCAAAGACATCCTTGGCATCATTGGCCAGAGTGCGACCCTCAGTGAGCTTTCCCAGAATCGCGTGAATGAGAGCTGACTGTGCTTCATCGCGTCCTTCATACTTCCATGCATTGAACCAGAGAGTACGGGCCTTGTTGGTCTCGACGGCCTGATCTAACCGGTATCTAAGCATGGTCATCAGGCTCGTTTTGCCACTTCCCCAGGCCCCGAAAATGCCCAATGTTAGAGGTGCCAACTCGCGCTGAGTACAGATATTCGCGAGAACCTCTACGTAACTTGAGTAGCCAAGGCAATCATATAGGGTCTCTTTATCAGACCACATTTAAATATACCCCTTCGCATGCCGTCAGAAATATGGCTCCTTGCTTCACTTCCTATCAAGTTCGCCTATACGATTGACGAGATCATCCTTGCCATTTGCTCGTAAATTCTGGTCCTCATGGGCTGCTGGATAGTTGTGAATTTTATCCTGCTCCGATTGCGGATAGGTTCGAATAATCCAGCTGCTATGACCAAAATGCAGTTTAAAAAATTTCACATCTACATCTCGTGATGTTTTCTTACTGATCACCTGGCTCGGCAGGCCCATATCTGTAATCAGGATTATCCACCCATGACCTCTTCAAAATATCGTTTGATTCTGTCTCGATTTCCGCTCAAGTTTGAAAATTGTTTCTCGCAGACATCACTGAATCTGGCTAATACCTTCCGGTTGATTTGTTCCTGGTCTTCAAAGATGGCTACGGAACGAAATGCAAGACCCCACTTTTCGAATTGCAGAAGAGTGATGGTGGCATCGCGCGTCTTGTCATCTCCGGGCATCGCGTGAACAAAAAGCGGCTTGGGCATCCCATTGATCTTGCAGTCAATCAAATACTTGCCTTCCGGATCGTGTGAAGGATCGTGCCAGTCAAACTCTCGTCTGTTTTGGGGCACCGTCTCCTCAATGAACGATCGAAAATCTTCCATGAAGGTCGAACGAACTCTTTCACGCGAGAGATAAGTGATATCCGTAATTCTGAGTAAAGCCTGTATAAAGCTATATAGCGCGTCTCCGTACTGATCGTTGCTTATCTTGGTTATGAGTTCTCCCTCTCGGTCCTCGACTTTGAATACGGATAACGCGTTTGTGATGATTTTTTGCCTTGTGCCCCGTTGAAGATCCTTTTCCTCCAAATCATATGTGAGGTGCATGTACGTATGTCCCTCATCCGTGAGTATCCATTGATCATCACCCTTTCTCATGACTATGGAAAGGTGGTCTCCATCTTCGAACATAAAGGGCACAAAGACACGGAAACGCTCAATGCCCTCACTCTTTACTCGTAATTTTTCAGATACTTTTATTCGAAAATCCTGTTCGATTCTTTCCATGTTCATAGCTCACATCTCCTCGAACAATGATCTCTGAGCGCCTGAAGGAATTTCAAATCCGCAATCTTCCATGAGACAAGAAACAGCCCGATGAAAATCGGAAAAACGATCCGTGGGTTCGGCATAGGAGTCTTCTCGTGCCCCTAATAGCTGGTATCTTTCTGTGGCCTGGTGAATGTGATATTCATAAAACGATACATCTTCAATCAGATTCGTATGCTCATGGCTTTTTCCGTTATACCGCCTCAGCCGAAAGATCACGTTTGATTTGGCCGGTCTGAAAGCCAAAATAATAGAGAAATCAAGTGCATTAAATGTGCTTTGCCTTAGAATCAGGCGAAAGTCATTCCCGCTTCCCCCTTTAATATCCAACTCTCGTTCCTTATGGCCTCTTTTTGGACGAACCTGAATTCTTTGATGATAATCACCTGGAAGAATCTTTGGTTCGTGGATCAAATTCTCAATTTCCTGATCGGATATGATACCAGCCATCAATATACCCCAAAGAGTTACAGCATCGGATTCTTCTCAGACTCGATATGGACAACGCTCATGACAGCTTCTGCAGGGATCTCGTAGAATCTTGCCGCCACGATCTCCCTCTTTGCATGGTCGAGTTTGGCGACTGGATTGTGAATACGCACAAGCTCGGGTAAATCTCCAAGCGGATTCCATACTACATAGAGCCAATAGGTTTCCGCCAATTGTTGCGCCTTGTACCATTCGTTCGTGGTAAGCCGTACCGGTTGTCCCCGCAGGCGTCCCTTGACCTCGACTCTCTTGACGAAGACCTCGCCTGTAGCCTCATCGGCGATCCTGTGGGCGCGGATGTCGAACCCCAACTTTAGATGGCCGACCCGCTCGATGCGATCCTGGGGGAAGCCCTCCGCAACCAGAGCTGCAATCACCTTGTCTTCTGCAGCGATCTCGCTTTGCCGACGGATATTCGGATCGAGTTCGTCAGTCAGATCGGCGAGTTGGGCCTGCGTGTCGGCGTCAGGGGCGAGGATAAATGCCGTCCCAACATGCTTGACCGGACCCGTCCTGGCAATCTCAAGCCGCTTCAGGCCATCGAGGCGCTCCTGACGGGCACGCTGAAGCTCATCCACATATTTCCTGGCCTCATCTGCAGTCAGTTTATATTCCGGCTTTGAGAAGACCTCCGCTGCAAGCAGCATGGCCCGTTCCTGAGCCCGATCGATCCGGGCTTTAAACGACTTTTCCAGGTATTCCCGGCAGACTTGGGCAAAATGCTGCCGCTCTGCCTGACAACGGGCGCGGCATTCGAGTTGATAGGTGCGTTTCAGGAAATCAGTGGAACCTTGCATGGGAGTTGCTTCGATCTCCTGCGGCGGATGCGGATGCGCTGCCAGATTAAGAAGTATGTCGCTTGGGATTACTTCGTAATTTCCTCTTTCCTCCCGAATGGCTACAAGCTCGCCGTAGAGCGGCACGTCATTCCCCTTTGAATCCTTGCCGCGGATCGATATCTCGAAAAGGTGAATGCGGTAAGGTTCTTTGCATAAGGGATCGACAAAAAAGCCGATGCCGCCGACCAACTCCGCCAGACGCTCGTTGAGTTTTTCGTCCACTGCCGCATAGAGGGGATGTCCCGGCCCCATCAATACCGCATCAACGTGAGCGTCCTTTTCAAGATGGTGCTTATGGAAGGTAATCTTTCGATAGGACGATTCCGCTTTTCCGACCTTCTGAACGGAGCGGAGTCGTTCAGAGCGCAAATCCGCCAGGATATGCTCGATACGCCATAAGCCATCGGCTCTCGGCTCGACCCGCAAGCCCACTTCCCTGGCGGCAGAGACGAACTGGGCTTCGACGTAGCGAGGCATGAGCCGGCGCTCCTCAACCTCAAGGTTACGGCGCTGGAACGCTGAAAAATCCACGTGGCTGCGCGCAAGCGCAATGCCAGTGGCTTCTTCGTATTCTTTGAGCTTGGCTGGATTGATGCGATCAATCTGATCGAGGTACTCATCAAGCCGCCTCGGGTCATAAGCCGCATCGCGAAGCATGTCGGGGAGATTAACGTCATTCAGTGACAGCACCTCACCGATCACGTCGAATACGCGACCTTCAAGAGCCTCGTTCATCTGGTCCAGCTTTTCCAGAAGGCGGTGGAGAATCCGACCCTCGACAATGGGTTGGCCGTCTTCAGAATCCGTGGCCACAAAGTTGAAGGCGTACACGTCCCGATCCTGGCCGATGCGGTGGATGCGGCCCAATCGCTGCTCCAGCCTCGTCGGGTTCCAGGGCATGTCGTAGTTGATCATCAGATGACAGAACTGGAGATTGATGCCTTCACCCGCGGCTTCCGTTGCAATGCATACCTGAGCTCCGGTTCGGAAGACCTCTTGTGCCCGTTTGCGCTCATGGGGATTCATGCCGCCGTGGATTTCACAGGTGCTGAAACCCCACCTTTCAAGGTGATCTCGCACGTAGCCCAGGGTGTCGCGGTGCTCCGTGAAAATCAGGAGCTTCCCCCGTCCATCCTTCAGCTCAAGGAACTGCGCCTCGCCAAGGCACTTTTTCAATGCAGCCAGTTTTGAATCATTTGCGTCTTCCCGAACACGTCGGGCTTGCTCAACCAATTCCTGGAGGGCGGAGATTTCGGCGCGTAGTTGCTCAAGTTCCAGTGCGGTCGTGTATTCATCAGCCAATTGATCGCGGACTGCGTCGTCAAGATCATCTTCGTCCTGCTCGGCATCAGGAAGCCGTCCCTGCAAGGCGGCCAATCGCTTCGCACGCTGTGAGGGAGTGAGCCCCTCAAGCTCTTCCAGGAGATCCTCTTGTTTTTTCAATCGACGCTTCAGCGATTCATGGATGGCGCAAGTGGAACTCACCAATCGGCGTTGCAGAACGGTTCGCGTCAGGGCCGCCGATGAACGTCTTTGCCCCGTCTGCTGGGGAATGAATTCGTTGATGTAAGCGGTGACGCTCTTGTAAAGTGTGTACTCGTCACCATTCAGGCGGAAAGTTACTGTCTTCGTGTGCCGGTCCGGAAAGAGCCGCTTTCCGTTCGCATCCCGTAGGTCCTCCTTCAGACGGCGCAGACACCAGGGCGAGTCCTTTCCGAGGCGAAAGACATCCTTACGAATGGCCGAGGCCTGCTTACCTAGGCGGTGCGGTTCGGGAAAAAGATCGGGATCGATCAGCCTCAGAAAGTGGGCAAACTTGTCTTCATCCCCATGGTGGGGCGTGGCGGTAAGGAGAAGGACATGATCCGCTTGGTAAGTAAGATGTAAAGCCAGATCATACCTTTTCGTTGTCGTAACCTTGGATTCACGATTTTGACCACCCGAGGCGGTGCGGGCCGAGCACTTATGGGCTTCGTCGATGATAACGAGATCCCATCGCTGTTGCCAGACACGCTCGCGCACATCTTCTTGTTTGGCGTAATCGATGGAAGCGATGATCTGCGAAGACCTCTGCCATGGATTGGTCAATTGCTGCTGGTCAACTGCAGAAAAGATTATGTCGAACGGCTCCCCAAACCATCGGAGCATCTCATCCTGCCATTGAATCGTGAGCGGAGCGGGACATAAAATGAGAATGCGTTCAATCGCTTCGCGAAGCTTCAGTTCCTTCACCAGGAGACCGGCCATGATTGTCTTTCCGGCGCCTGGGTCATCCGCCAGAAGAAACCGCAATCTGGGCTGTGGAAGCATCGCCTGGTATACCGCTTCGATCTGGTGTGGAAGGGTGCGGATGCCCGACAGGCTCACAGCAAATTGCTGATCGTGAGCATAGGCGAGGCGGATCCGGGTCGATTCTATAAGGAGGCGAAGTTTTTCGGCGTCGACCGGAGTCATTGATTCAGTTTTAACTGTTTCTCTCCCCAGAATTGACGCAATCTCTTCAGCTGAAATTATTGCTTCTTCCAATGAGCCGTCGGGAAGCCGGACACGACACTCGTAACCCGCCGAATCGCCTGACCCAAGCGGCCGCGCATCTTCCAAAACAACAGGAACATCAAAATGTCCCGGAAGCATTACGCGCTGCCCAATCTGAGATACCAGGCGATTATCGCTCATTCCTCACCTACTAAAGTCGGTCTATAATTCAGTATTATTCCTGCCTTTTCAGCCATTCATCAATGGCACCTTTAAGGAAACGCCAATGACGCCCCACTTTTTGAGAGGGGATTTTCCCTTCCCGAACTAACTTGTAGAGTGTGGATTTTGGAATCTTCAGGTAAGCGGCCAATTCTTCGATGGTCAATACATCGCCCGGCTTTTTAGCCATCGGGTAACCTCTCAAAAAAAATTATCTCATACGAGCCATAATATTCTCCTTGTGTATAGTTAATGACAGTTATTGTCAAGTAATTTTGGCGTCCTGCAGAGCTATTCTGAAATGGAAGCCGCCATATCTCTTATCACGGCATTCCAGTGTTGCAAGAGGCCTTCCTTATCTATGATGAGGTTTTGCGGCGGCATGGAAAGACGGTAATTTCCAGATCCATCGTTCTCGATGATTTTCCCGTCCTTCGCCAAGGTGAGACTTCTGAGTTCGTTCCTCAGCCTTGAAATGAACTGAGTCGCTCCGGTTCTTGAAGCGAAATCTTCCCGGTGTACCCAGCCACGTCCATCTTTTTTCAAAGCAATGCCGAAACGTAGAAGCAACTCCAGAGATCTGTCTGTGACGCCAGCCGGCGAATCGTTGATCATTATCAGATTGCGTTTCTCCAACAGCCTGCCGGTAATTTCTATCCGGTCACGGCAAAGAAAGGTCTCGTCCGGCGTAATAGTCTCAATAATCATTGATTCTATCGTTACGGGTGCTACGGCTTTCTTGAGATTGACTGCAATCCTTTTGGGGATCAGTTTGGCAAGAACGTTTAAAGACGTCTCTTTAATTGATTTTCTGCTGGTGAATCCTTCCGTGACAAGTATTCTTATTCCCGCTCGGCCCAAACCTTGGACCTTTAGTTTGGCCAGTTCGAGACCTTTTTCTTCCACTCCATAAAGAAGCTTTTCGGAAAGGATCGACAATCTGTCCTGCAAGGTTTTCGACGCACCCGTACTTTGAGCGATGAGCGACGCGGCACCCATGATCCAACTCATCCCATCGGCAACCGCAGCGATTGTACTAAAATAGGATTCAAAATCTCTCCTGATGGAAGGTGGATCCTCCCCCTGAATCCAACGGTCAAGAAGGCGGATGTGTTTACAGATTTGGGATTTGCCTCCCGTAAGAAGGAGAGGGCTCTTGACGACATATGAAAAAAGCTCGCCCATGTATTCCTGTTGTCCCTCAAATATCTCCCTCATGAATTGTTCATACTTCTGGCTTCGATGCTTGTCCCGGGCAACCCGGATATAAACGCCCTTTCCATCATCACTTGATGTGATGGCGTAGAGGATTTCCAGGTCCGTGAGTTCCCTGTCCCCAACTTCCCTGAAAAACAAAGCCAATTCCAACGCTGTAAGACAAGTGATTCCCTTCAAGGCAACGACTTTACCAAGGGAGGTGACCCCAATCTCCTTTCTGTGGTTCTGCTCGACGAATCCATTGTCAAGAAGAAAACGTATGGCCTTCTCCAGATTCTCCCTGATGGTTTCCCTACTTTCTGACAGTCCAATGAAAGTCCGAGAAAGGAATGTTTCGAGGTCTTTTCTGTTCCTTGCAAGGCCGGATGCGACAATGTCCACTACATTATTTTCCAGGCCCTTTTCATGAAGACGAGATGTTGGTGCGCTTTCTCCCTCATTGTAGCTCTCACATAATATACAGTGCTCGTAATCACTGCCGGCAATGGTGATCGGTCCACCGGAATTCCAACCAAACCCCTGTTTTACGTCATTCCTGCCGATGTTCTCGTATTCTGCCCAGCAGATCGGTGTAAGGGTGACACGGTTGTTACCGTCGCTTTCCCGCTTATGTGTATGCAGGACAATCGTCGTGACGGGAAGGTTCATGCCCTCGGCCATGGCGGCCGTACAGAAGATGACTTTGATTTTTCCTTTGCGTGCATATCTTTCTACGACGTTCCGTTCTTCTCTTGACAGGTCTTCGTGGAGGAAGGCAATTGATTTCCGCAGACAATGGCGTAGGCCTTTTTTCAAACATGTTTCTTCCAGGAGATAAAAATCTTTGAGGGCTCCTGAAGCACAAGGAAGATTTATCCTGTCAGAAAGAATATGAGCAAAAACCATGGTGTCTATTCTACTTTGGAGGATGATCAGTATCTGATCCCCCTTCTCAATCAAGTGAAGGATGTTGGCCAAAAGAATATCGGCAGAGTCATCAGAAGCCATGCCCGTGAGGATTTCCGTTTTCTTTTCGAATGAGTTGTGAATCCTATATTGAAAGGCAGCCTTGTAAATTGCGCTCCGCTGGAGCTCGACAGGCATTCTGTTATGCGAAAGAAGATCGGCTCCGAGCCACCGTGCCACAATATCTGCATTGACCAAGACCGCTGAGAGCCCGATAATCTGAGGGTGATGAAGCGATGTGACGATCCCGGTGAGAGTGACGTCCAGTCCTGAACTCTTATAAGGATCTCCAATCTCGTGAAGGTCGTCAATGATAAGAATGGAAACACTTCTGAGGAGGAAAGGATTTTCAAGCATAAGTTGCGACATTTTCTCGCATACGATAAGGGCAATTTCAAACTCTCCGGCATGAATTCTCAAATCGTATTCCCCGTACTCCCTGATGGAGAACACCGTGTTAATTCCGAACGGTTCATATTTTTCCCGAAAATCAAGATACTTTTCTTCCGCAATGGATTTCAACGGTACGAGGTAGACGACTTTCTTTTTCTCGACAGCTCCTTTCACGGCCGCGATCTCACCTATGAACTTTCTTCCCAATGAGTCGGGGCTCGAAATCAACAAATTTGCTCCATTGAGGACATGGTAGCGTTTAATGGCTCGTTCCAGGACCGGAAGCAATTCGTTCCCTATTTCATTAATCCAAGCTTCTATTATCTTCTCAGGAATATTATAACGGCCCAACTCGAAGGTTCTCATTGTTCAAACCTTCCAATCCAGTACGCATGATGTTCGACCTGCCTACTTGTATATTTTTATGGCAACTAGATCTCCAAAGTGTTTTTTTTATATAAGTACCATTGTAGCCAGGTGGGATTTGGTAACGGGAAACAGCCCCGCAAAAAAGATTCTCTTCAGTTACATGATTTCAAAGACCACTGGTCCTCAACTTCTTCTAAAGAGAGCACAAACTGTTTAAAATTTTGCCGTTTTTCAGCGGCCTACTTATGTCTGCTCTGCCCTTTTTCTGGTTATGAGCTGCCAACCGACATTGATCGCAATGATCAGGAGTGCAATGGAAATGATGACTGCCTTGATTTCCTGAGCATACAGGGTGGCATCGATGAAATTCGCCCCCGCCCAGTTGCCTAAAGAAATCCAAAGGGAAACAATGATCATTGCCCCCAGTGTCTCGATCGCAAGGAAGGTTAAAGGGGTTATCCCAAGCGCCCCGCATGTCGTGAATATGACGACGCGCAGCCCGGGAAGAAAACACCCGATGAAGCAGACAAGCGGCCCGTTCCTGCGAATAAGAGCCTCAGCCCATTTGACGCGAGACTCGGTGAGAATAGTCCGGAGGAGAGGCAATCGAAAAACCCGCGGACCGAAGTGCCGCCCCAGGAAATACAGCGTCCAATCACTCATGAAAATCCCTGCCAAACCGGACATGACGGCTGGAGCTAAGTTAATTTGCTTTGCGGACACCAAGACTCCAGCCGAAAGCAGGGTGATTTCTAAAGGAACAGGAATTCCCAGCGCGCATCCCAGCAGTATGCCGATCATGATTCCGAAGGTTGACATGGTCAGCGAAAAATGAAACATCGTTTAGAAGGTCTCCTTATGATCGGCACTGATAATCAAGGCGCTCTCCGCTTCTGCCGTACTATTTTGAATTCTGATCACAGCGAAGGCGTTTGCCTTCAGGAGTCTTTTTTATTTGCTTCCCGGCGTTCAAAACCCGCAGGGGCTGAGTGACGAGATCAAGACGGCTTGCAAATCGTTTCTCAATTTTTTCAGATATTGTTTTGACTTCGACAACCAACTCATGGTGCCTTTGTCCGACTCTTGAGAATCCTCTCTCAATGACCTGATGAAACTCGGACAGCTTTTCAATGAAAGCTGAAAGACATTCCGACTCGTGTTCCCGGAGATTCAATTCAGCGTATTCGTTCATCAGGCCGGTGAAGGCCTCCCGCAGTTTTTTTGCAGTGAAAGTATTGAGAATACCTTCGGCATGCTCCGTCGATATTCTTGCCACATCGTAGCACTGCTCAATCAGATAACGAAGCTCACGTATAATCTGCTGCTCTATTTTTTGTCTGTACACATCGACGTACAGGTCTTTCCGTTCGGCGATCAATCGGCGGGCTTCCTCATATAGAATTCTCTCGATGCTCTTGGCGCGATCCCGTGAGCGATCAAGATCATCGAATATAGAACCTGACGAACGAGCACTTAAATTCTCGTAAAAAACACGGTCATCACCCATATATCCGGTCAGTTGCTTTTGAATGTTCCTCTCAATCTTGTTTGGAGCAGAATCTGTCAAGACTTGCACCAAGGCTCGAACGGGCTGTCCCAGGGAAAGCGGGAATCGTGAGAAACGGTAGGAAACCTGCGATCCCGGAAGACGCCGATAAGCTACAAGTTCTGTCTGAAATTCCGGTGCGCCTTCAAAAGCTGCGTAAACCTTGTCGAAGATATCAAGAGGCATGGTAACAACACTGCTTGGACCTTTCATGAATGAAATATCGTAACCGCCGGCGCTAAGAATTCGCGCCGTTAAGTCTGCACAATTTAACTTTTTTCTGTCCCACCTGCATATCCCGGAACGAAACTCTTCTTCAATTCTTATTGTTTCGGCACGCATTCGCCGCAAGGATGCCGGTGCAAGACCTTTGATTCGAAATCCAAGGGTATCACGTCCGTATGACATTCCGTAGGTGCTCGTGTGAGCTTGATCGCCAGAAGGGGGTAAAACACCAAACAAATATTGAGCCAGACTTATGTGCTGAAGCAAAGGCGATTCTTTAACCGGATTAGACAGATGATTCGAGCTGTAAACTGTATCGCCGATACGGATTGCGATATGACCGAACGGATTTTCCATGACGATGCGCCTGTCTTCGGTTGTGGACGAATAGGAAAGAAGAACCTCTATATCGGCCGGTGCATCGGTTTCAAGTTGCTCTAAGGAGCTGCAAACATTGCTCGCAGCAATGCCGTTTTCCAGTCCAAAGCCTGGTTTCATGCAGCGCGCCTCGACCTGAGGATCAAGCAGAAAACGGACGATTTTCCCAATGTCCATGCCGGCCCGAAACTCTTGTTGAGCCTTCAGCATGGAAGCCTGTTTTTCCGGATCAGACAAAACAGCCAGTACTTGAGAGCCTATTGTTTTAACATCCGTATTGAACTCCGCCATCCCCAATCTTGAAAATAATTCTGCGTTTTCCCTTTCGTGACCGCTTATCACGTTCAACAAGATCGTAGGTTTTCCTATCGTGAATGCCTCTGCAGGAGAAAGTCCCCCTGCCTTGGTGATGAACAAATCGGATGCCTGAATAAATGAGACCAGGTCTGCCTGAGGAATGAAACCCAGGATCTCCATCTTTACGAGACTGGAAATTTTCTGCTTGACTCTTTGCAGAGATCGTCGCTGTCTTTCGTTGCGGCCGCATACGGCGATAATTTGAAAGGGCTCTTTTGTCTCATCGGCAATGCTCATGACCACGCCGGGAAAGTCTCCAGCGCCTTCTTTGCCGCCGGCGATTGTGATCGTTTTTATGTTGGGGGCAAAGCCGATCCGAGCAAGGCGTTCTTTTGTGGTTCCGGATTTGCAGGCGGGAATGTTTACAGGCATACCCGTGATTTCAATCAATTCAGGAGGAACACCAGCCGCCAGCCAACGACTTTCGAGCTCGGGATGTGCCAGAAAAGTACGATCAATGCGCCGGGATATTCGAGGAAAGTAGCCTTCGAAATAATCGGTATGAAGCCACCCGATCTTGATGCCTGGGAAAAACCCATTCTCCCTGATGGTCCCCAGCACCTGCGCCGCGCCATAGTGGGTGGCCAGGATCGCATCCGGAGCCTCGACCTTCAGATACTCAAGCAACCTCGATTCCGGGTAATCGTTTGGTAACCATGCCAGCGAAGCCGTATGATTTCCCCGTTCCTGCAAAGAGAGGAAAATACTATTAAATAAATCAGGCAGGTTTTTCGCGACAAACCAGTAGATCTTCTCGTCGAGCATCCGCCTGATCGGGTCCATGAACTCACGAATGTCTTTTGTTAATACAATCGCCGAAGGGTCCTTCTTGAGGACCTCTCGCTCAATGGATCGAGCCGCACTGATGTGACCTTGACCGATAGACGAATAAAAAAGTATTATTTTCATGTAGTTCACTGGCAGTTGTAATATGCAATGATGTAACGGCTGCTATTAACCTCTTGCAGAAAAATTCGTTTCGAATATTTTCGGCAGCAGGCAAGCATTGCTCTCGCCCCTTCCTGCCTATCTTCATAATATTAATGGCATTATGCATATATCTGAATTCGGCCTGGACAAGGCGGCCAACTTTTCCTCCGATGAAGTTACCTCACATAGAGCTAAGCAACATGTTCTTTACAACCTCCTCCGCTCCCTTTCTCAGAATTTTATATAAACCTGATCTTCATTGCTAAATAGCTGTTAGATCATGCTTTTAACTGCTTGCCATACGAGCGATTTTCAAGAGTCATCTTCCTGAGGCCGTAACGAGCGAGCATTGTCTCTACTTACTAATTGTTGAGTGCCACGACATCGTTAACAGCTTTTCGTGCCAGGACATCGTTAACACTCGGTTTTTCATCGTAGCTTATAGCTGAGTTCATCGACCTGGATTTTGTCCAGGAACAGTTTCAGTTTTTGTTCTTTGACATTGATCGTAGCCACCACATATTCGAGCTTGAGTTCCGGTGAAACGGGAAAAACCTCACCGAAGATGTTGAGTTTCAAATCGCTACGGATGAGCCTCACCAAATGATACTGACCGGTTTCCGGTTTTTTCAGGCGGTGTCTCGGGGCCTTTTCCTCTGCCGGAAAACGTAGTTTTGTATTCGTGGCAGCCAAGGCCTTCAGCGGTGTTTTCCCACCGAGTTTGCTGTAGCGATATCGGCTATTATGGCGTTGTTCGAACACCAGCGATCCGGCTTTCAGGTCTTCTTGCGAGGACATGGCGACTTTACCGAGAAACATCTGCTGGTAACGGTCATTGAAGTTCTCGATCATCCCATTTCTCCAAGGCTCAGACATTGGGATGAACCAGGGCTCAACGTCATGATGCAAGCACAGCCGGATGAGAGGCCCCATGCCACGGGGATGCGTCGGGCTGCCAAAGAAGGACATGGCGTTGTCAACCTGTAGGTGATTTGGTATCCCCATGCGCGTCCAGATGGCCCAGATGCCGTCAAGGATGGATTGTCCGGACTTGGAAGTGGGTGGGTGAAGTCCACATCGGACAGTAGCCGTATCGACCACATTCAGACTGTAGAATCGTACGGGTCCTTTCAGGTAGCATGGTCCAACCAGATCGGCCTGATGGGTCTGGTTCGGCAGGAGCGATGGCAGCTTGGGATACGCCGTACCCTTGGCTTCATATTTTCCTGTTCGCCGATGGGTTAAGTCATTCCGACTCAGGACCCGGTTGATGGTTCTGATAGACGGCAACGGCTTTACGCCAAGTTCTTCCATCTCCCAGTGAATGGCCTGAGCACCACAGAATAGGTCCTGGTTGTAGAGATTGAGGCGAACCATCTTGACGATCTCCTCAACCTCTGCCGGCGTGTGCAGGGGGGTGGAGAGAGGACGGCGAGAGCGATCCTCACACCACGAGGTTTCCTCTCCGCTATACCGCTTGATCCACTTGTACAGCCAGACCGTCGACTTGCCGAGTGATGTGCAGATTGATTCAGGGCTTTCGCCATTCTTGAACCGCTGCACGGCCAGAATCCGATGCTGTTTGATTTTGTCTCCCATGAACACCTCCGGATTTGATTTGGTGTTCACAGAATGACACTTGGCGACTATTCGATTGTCAAAGAACCTTGTTTACGATGTGCTGGCATATTTTTTCATTAACGATGTCGTGGCACTCAACAACTAATATTTAAAAATGAACTTTTATACTATTATCGTCTATTTGTATATAATTACGTAATCGACCGGTGTCAAGATAAATTTATAGGGTTAATACGTGAACATCCAAGACAATCAGCTTCACGTAAAAAATCTCCGCTGGCCGTACTCCAACAACCGATTAGGTTTGAGTTGAGATTTTGCGGCGCATGGTCGTGAAATTGCCAAAAGAATAGTAACTTCCCCAAATGGTTCTTTTTGACTATGCAGTTCGGATCATTTCTTCTCCTCTCAACTCACAGTTTATTTTTTAATATTTGATTTTCTCCTCAAGAAATCCCTGCATCGAAAACATTATATATCAGATGCGGGGGATCACATCCTGTCCTGACCTCTTAAGTCTTCCCTCGATCTCAAAAACAATCCTAGCTTTGGGTACTGGAGAAATCTCATGGGATACCTGCGTCAATTTGGATTTTTCTTCTTCTTCGCGATCACGCCTTGCATTTCGACTGTTATGGCGGCCGATATCCGGACGAGCCCTTATAATTACGTCTATGGAAAAGCAGCAGCCAATTCCGCTGACCACGAGACCTTCGTCATTTGCGAGCTTTGTCCTCCGCACCAGCTCCTTGCCCTGAAACCCAAGATGACTGCCCTTGCCGTCCGTGTACCGGAAGCAGCGGCATCGATCACCGCGGACGGTCCACCCACCGGAAAACAGACTGTCAGTACGAAAGCAGCGAATAATTCATCGGCGGCCGACATTACCGGAATGAACCGCCCCGAGCACGTATGCACGCCAACGATTTATTTCCGGTTCAACCGATTCGACGTTTCCAACGACGAAAAAGATCAACTCGATCGACTTGTCTTTCGCCTGAAAGAACGACCCGATCGGCCCCAGGAGCTCCGGGTCGTCGGGCACACCTGCGACCTGGGAAGTGATCCTTACAACGACCACCTATCCCTGATGAGGGCGGAGTCCGTCGCGGGTTACCTGGGAAGAAACGGCTTCAAGGTTTCCGAGGCAAAGGGTGAAGGCAAGCGCAGCCCCGTATCGAAGGTCGGAAAACTGAACAGGCGGGTGGAAATCGAAATCATTCATTAAGGAGGTCTCATGCTGCTGAAAAAGATCATGCCGGCCGTCATGGCCATTTTCCTGTGCGCCGCGGTTGGTCACGCCGAGGAAAGCATCACGATCCAGATTTTACATAAAAGTTTCCCGAACGTGAAGGCGGAGAAGGTCGTCAAATCGGTCATCCCCGGTCTCTACGAGGTGGAAGCCGGGAACAACGTCTTCTACTTCGAGCCCCGGAACTGCTACCTCATTTTCGGGGACATCATAACAAAGGAAGGGAAAAATCTCTCCGCGGAGAAAAGGCAGGAACTGCTTGCCCGGAGAGTGAAAGAGATCCCGTTGGAAAAGGCGATCAAGATCGGTGACGGCAAGAACGTCGTGATCGAATTCACGGATCCAGACTGCCCCTTCTGCCGGAAAGCGGCCGATTGGCTCGAAAAGAACCGGGAAGGGGTGACGCGATACGTATTCCTGTATCCCATCACGCGTCTCCATCCCGGCGCGGACGCCAAAGCGAAATATATCCTCGGGGCCAAGGACCGGGAGAAGGCCTACCATGAAGTCATGAGCGGTGCGCTGGACAATATCGACGCGGGCAAGCTCAAGCTCACAGAGAAAGCCGGCGTCCTCCTTGAAGAACACAAGCAACTGGCCATGAAAGCGGGCGTCTTCGCCACCCCGACCCTGTGGGTCAACGGGAAGCACGTACCCGGGGCCGACATACCGCTTATCGAAAAATACCTGAAGGGAGAAAAATGACATGAAAAAACATCCGGATTCCAAGGAAATGCTGTTGGCAGTCATCGCCGCGCAGGGTCTTCTTATCCTTTTCCATTACGGGGAGGCGCTCGCCGTGACGGCGCCTTCCGCGGGGTCCTTCGCCTACGACGTCTACGACATCGGCGTCAACTCCATCCTCAAGGGTCCTATCGGCTTCATCGGCGGGGTCGGCGCTATCGTCTTCGGAGCGATCGAGGCCATACGGGGACGGATACTGGAAGCCGTGCCCGCCATCCTGGGCGGGGCCGCACTCCTGAAGGCGGATTCCATCGTCCAGACCTTGGGTTGCATCGTTTAGCCGGTTGAAACGATGACAAAGCGCTTTCCGCAGTACCTTTCGGCCCCCCTGCAGGTGCTCTGGTTCGAGCCGGACGAACTGGGGGTCGTCTTCACCTGCTTTCTTTTCGCCCTGATCTACGGTTCTTTCTCCTGGGCGCTCCTCTTCATCGCGCCCTGGCAATACAGCCGGGCGAAAAAGAGGTACCCCAGGGGTTTCTTCCGGCATTTTCTCTACTTCGCCGGGATCACCAGGATGAAGGGGTACCCGTCCTTTTTCGAGGAGAGGTTTTTCGAATGAAGCTCGATCTTTTTTTGCAGAAGACTTCCAACATCGTCGCGGAGAACAGGCTTCTCAAATTCGTGGTGGTGGTGATCGGCGTCGCGGCGATCGCAAACGCGATCATGACCTACCGCGCGCTGAATTACCAGCGGACTATCATCGTCCCCCCGGTCCTGAAAAGCCGGATCGAGATCACGGGGGACAGGGCCTCGGAGGAATACGTGAAGTCCTTCAGCCGCTACATTGCGGCCCTGTCCTTCAGTTATTCGCCTGGCAGCGTGAAACCGCAATTCGACGAACTCCTCGCTCTTTACGCGCCGGAAGCGTTTCCGGAGGGAAAGCGGGTCCTGTACGAACTTGCGGACAGGGTGATCACCACCCGGGTAACGAGCGTCTTCTTCATGAGCAAGCTATACGTGGACAACGAGAAAAACCAGATCGAAGTGTCGGGGCAAAGAAGGCAGTACGTCGACGACCGCAAGGTGGAGGACGTCACGAAGACGTACCTCATCGATTACAGGATCTCGGACGGCAGGTTCCAGGTCGTCAGGATATCGGAGAAGGAAGATGCGAACAGCCAGGCGGCGAGGTTGCCATGAAAAAGAACATGCTTGAAAAAAAGGCGGGGATGCTTCTCGTTCTCACGCTGGCCGTTTCCATCCTCGGGAGCGCGGGCATCGCATCCAGCCAGGAAGAAAATGTCCCCGAAAACCGGGAAACGGCCGACGTACAGATCACGAAACTACCGGCGGAGGGTGCCGTCACCGTCATGCCCGAGGTCGCCCAGCCCGTCGAGTTGAGCAGCTCGGACGTGAACCGGATCACCTGCCAGGGCGAAATCAAGGATGTCGTCTACTCCAGGGAGAAGGGGATCACGGTCAAGTTCAGCGGCAGGGACGCCTTCGTCAAGTTCCGCACGGGCTTGAAGGACGGCAAGACCACGTACAGCACGACGCCGTCGGAGATCTTCGTCGTCTGCGGCGACAACGTTTACAGCCTGATCGCCGTTCCCAAGAGAATCCCCGCCCGGTCCATCAGGCTCTCCCCGGGAAAAACGGAGAACATCAGGAAGAACAGATCGCTTTTCGGCGCCCTCCCTTTCGAGAAGAAGATCCTCTTGGCGATCCGGAGCCTCTACACGGAAGAGATTCCCGAGAGCTTCACCGTATCCACCCCCAACAAGAGAATCGATCTCTTTCGTGACCTGGATCTCGTCCTTGCCAGGGTAGCGGTGGTTGAAGGCGAGGGTATCCAGGTTAAGGAATACCGGGGCACGATAGCCGGCGCGAACAAGGACAGGATCGAACTCGGCGAAAAGGATTTGCTCCGAAACGAAATCTCCACCGATCCCATCGCCGTCTCCCTGGACAGGCTCATCCTGAAAAAAGGCGAGATACTGAGAGTATTCGTTGTCGAACCCCACCGGGAGGCACCGGAGGACGATGAAAGATAAATTAAAGGCCATCTGGGCAAACGTCACGCCGCATCAGAAGCGGAATCTTGTCCTCCTCGCCATGGCGACGCTGATCCTGGCGTTCAGCCTCGCGGGGTACCTTTTCAAGACGAGAGACGGCGGGACGGTTTCGGGAAAATCCGCGCAGAAAAAGAAGGAAATTACCCTGGACGCCGGGCTCCTGGAAAAATCCGCCTACCTTGAAGGGCGAAAAGAGATCGCCAAGACCGAGGAAAAACTCTCGCTTCTCCAGAAGGAACTGGACGAGATCAAGGAGCAGAAGGCGAGGGCCGCCCAGGTGGAATCGAAGTCGACCCTTCCCGCAGTCCCGAAGCCAACCGATCCGTCGAAGACGATTTCTTACCCCGTTCCACCTTTGCCGCCTCCACCCGTCTCCTCGGCCGCTCCATCCAAGGTTGGGCAGGCGTCCAAGCCCGCCGCGGAGACGACGGGTGATATCGAACTCGTCTCGAATCCGCAGGCGCAGAAACAGGATCAGAAGGCCGCCGAGGTAAAAAAAAACGAGAAGGGCGACTCGGTCTATC
>Ga0209604_1000641_pt1 | contig 31820 bp, 28 predicted proteins | sample AD_UKC097_MetaG_FD_184405 | JGI IMG/M metagenome (GOLD analysis project Ga0209604, IMG submission 184405) | Active sludge microbial communities of municipal wastewater-treating anaerobic digesters from USA - AD_UKC097_MetaG (SPAdes) (version 2) | ecosystem: Engineered > Bioreactor > Anaerobic >... | reverse complement strand
TCGCGAGGGAGGTGGCGCGCATCCTCGCGTCGGCGGAACCGTACTTCGTCCCGGGAATCGTCGCGCAGGAATACCTCTCGGGGGCGCAGAGCCCCGAGCAGGAGCGGTTCCTCGACGACGTCGTCGCGAAGTTCGCGATTCGTCCGGCGACGGCTGAGGAGCACCGGATCGCAGCCCGGATCTCGAACGAGTGCCGCTGGCGCGGCTTCGCGGTCGGGTCCGCGGATTGCCTCATCGCCGCCCAGACGCTCGCCGCCGACGGGTTCCTCTTCACGCTCGACAAGGACGTCGAACGCATCGCGCCGTTGTGCGGCCTGAGGCTGTGGAGGGCGGGGCGGTGAGGGGCGGGGCTGGGATCTGCCCGCGGCGAGGCAGCGAGGACCTATCTGTGCCACCCGAGGACCTGAATGAGGTGATCGCGGCGTGAGAGCTCTGTCGCGAGAGATGGAGCGCAATGACCCAGCCGGTTCCGAGAAGGCCCGGTCAGGCCCCCTGCCGGAAGGCTGGGTGACGGTTCCCCTCGGAAACGTGCTTCGGGAAGCGCTCCGAAACGGCCATTCAGCGAAGGCGTCTTCGGACGGCCGAGGCATTCGGACCCTGACCCTAACCGCTGTTACGGTCGGTGACTTCTCGGAGTGCAACACAAAAGTGACGGTCGCCGACCCAGCAAAGGTGCGAGACCTATGGCTCGAATCGGGCGATCTACTCGTCGAAAGGGCGAATACACCGGAACTCGTCGGGACGGCCCGGCTCTATCGAGGTCCGAGTGGCTACGCGATCTTCCCTGACCTTCTGATCAGGGTCCGCCTCTCCGAAGGCGTTTCTCCGTCCTTCGTGGAGCTAGCACTTTCGACGGACTCGGCGCGGTCGCACTTTCGGCGCTCGGCTCAAGGAATTGCAGGCAGCATGCCGAAGATCGACCAGCAGACGATCGAAGAGTTCCCACTCGTCCTCGCCCCCGAGCCCGAGCAGCGCAGGATCGTCGACGAGGTCGAGAAGCAGTTCACGCGGCTCGACGCCGCCGTGGCGGGCCTCCAGCGGGCCAAGGCGAACCTCAAACGCTACCGGGCGTCGGTCCTGAAGGCCGCCTGCGAGGGGCGCCTCGTGCCGACCGAGGCCGAGCTGGCACGGCGGGAGGGGCGTTCGTTCGAGTCGGGCGAGGAGCTGCTGAAGCGAATCCTGAAGGAGCGCCGCGCCCGCTGGGAGGCCGACCAGCTCGCGAAGATGACGGCGGCGGGGAGGGTGCCATCGCCGGACGGGTGGAAGGCGGGATATCGCGAACCCCGTAAGCCGGAGATCGACGGAGTACCCCTGCCCAAAGGCTGGGCCTACTCAACCGTCGAGACCGTCGGTGATGTGTTGCTGGGTCGCCAGCGAGCACCGCAATACCAGACGGGGCGGTGGACCCGGCCTTATCTGCGCGTCGCGAACGTGAAGGACGATCGGCTGGACTTCAGAGACGTGGAAACGATGGACTTTGATCCGGTCCACTTCGAGAAGTACCGACTGGTTCCGGGCGACATCCTGGTGAGCGAGGGTCAAAGCCCTGAACGGGTCGGCGAGAGCGCCGTTTACCGCGGTGGGATCGACGGCCTCTGCTTTCAGAAGACGCTCCACCGCTTCAGGCCCGTTCCCGGCGGCCCTTCATCAGGATTTGCTCAGATCGTGTTTCGGACGCACGTGAAGACCGGTGTCTTCATGCGCCTGGCGTCGATCACAACGAATATCGCGCACCTCACGCTGGAGAAGTTCGAGGCCGCACCTTTTCCCCTGCCCCCCCTCCCCGAGCAGCATCGCATCGTCGCCGAGGTCGAGCGCCGCCTCTCCGTCGTCGACGAGCTCGAGGCGACCGTCGAGAAGAACCTCGCTCGCTGTGCGCGCCTGCGCCAGTCGATCCTGAAGATGGCCTTCGAGGGGCGCCTCGTCCCTCAGGACCCGAACGAAGAGCCGGCGAGCGTCCTCCTCGATCGGATCCGAGAAAGGCGGGGGCCTGAAGAGCCGCGGCGCCGAGGTGTCAGGCGAGTTCCTCGTCCTTGAGCGCGCCGTTCGGGAGGATTCGCCGGACGAAGGGGCGGTTCTCCTTTTCGAGGCAGCGAGCGATTCGAGGAAGCGCGGCCGTCACGGCCTTGCAGAGCTCTTCGCGCGAGCGCGGGCTCGGGGGGACGTAGAAGACAGCGACGCGGTGGGCCTTGATCGCCGCGAGCTCGGCGGGCCGGGTCTTCAGATGGCGGTCGCGCGTGAGGAACGCGAAGCCGTTCGCTCCCGCCCATCGGAGCACCTCCTCGTCGGGGGTGCCTCGGGGGAGTGCCCGGTCGAACCCGGCCTCGACGACGGTCGCTCCTCGGGCGCGAAGCGCCACAGCGAGCGAACCGCCGCAGCATTCGTCGAGGAGGAGCTTAGGCGGCCTGGGCGCCGCCACGCCGGTCCCATTCCTCGAAGACGCAGGCGTCGATGACCTGCTGCTCGGTGAGGTGGAGGTCCTCGGCGACGTCGGCGGGGGAGTCACCGCGCCGGATCCGGGCGACGACGTCGTCGGTACCGACGCGCGTCCCCTCGATCACCGGTCGGCCGAACGCGACGAGCGGGGAGACGGACACGAGATCGCGTCGGTCGGCGCCGGTGCGGACGAACGGGAAGAGACGAATCGGACCGATGCCGTCCCTGTCCACCCTCTGCAGGTGCTGCTCGAGAGTGGAGAGGAGGGCGATCTGGCCGGAACGGCTCAGGTTGATGGTCTGGCCGTACCGCTTCACGAACAGATCCAGTCCGTCGGTCTGGAAGTCCTCGAAGGCGAGCGGATGGTCCTTGGGGTCGTGCCTGCCGTACTCGCGAAGCGCCTTGCGGACGTTCTGGAGGCTGAGCTCGTGGACGGTTCGAAGCGCCCTGAGAACCTGGGCCTCGATGAGGTTCACGAAGGAAAAGAGGCCCCGGTCGCCGTCGGCCAGCAGGATGAGCGGATCGGAGTGCCGCCGTTCGGTCGCAGTCGGATACGGCCGGCCGGCCGTCCAGGTGCGAAGCGTTGCCGGCGGAACGCGGACGCAGAGCGCGGCCTCGCGAAGGGTGTAGGCCGGCTGGGACCGCGGATCGAGAACGGGCGTTCGCATGGAGACCGTGGCGGCATTATCGCCTGAGCGGAAGGGCGGCTCCCGCCCGTCTGTTACCAGATGCCTCCTGCAAACGAGGGGTCGTCACACAGCAAACTTCAGCGAACCAGAGACTTACGATCTCGGTCATTATCAGGGGGCCCGATTCGGGCGGAGAGAGGGCGCATGTCGAGTAACGGCTCCCAGCAGGTCGTCCAGCGCCTCTGGAACTACTGCAATGTCCTGCGCGACGACGGTCTCTCGTACGGCGACTACGTCGAGCAGCTGACGTTCCTCCTCTTCCTGAAGATGGCGCACGAGCAGACGCAGCCGCCCTGGAGCCGGCCGTCGCCGATCCCGGAAGGCTTCGCCTGGCCGAGCCTCCTGAAGCGGGACGGCGACGCGCTGGAGTCGCACTACCGGCACCTTCTCGAGACGCTCGGCAAGGAGAAGGGGATGCTGGGCCTGATCTTCCGGAAGGCCCAGAACAAGGTCCAGGACCCGGCGAAGCTCCGGCGGCTCGTCGTCGACCTCATCGACCCGCAGCAGTGGATGACCCTCGACGCCGACGTGAAGGGCGACGCCTACGAGGGTCTCCTCGAGAAGAACGCCCAGGACACGAAAGGGGGCGCCGGGCAGTACTTCACACCGCGGGCGCTCATCCGGGCGATGGTCGAGGTGATGCGCCCCCAGCCGGGCGAGACGATCGCCGACCCGGCCTGCGGCACGGGCGGCTTCCTCCTCGCCGCGCACGACTACATCCAGGCCGCAAACCCCCACCTCGAGAAGGCCCAGAAGAAGCACCTGAAGCACCAGGCGCTGCGAGGCGTCGAGCTCGTCGCCTCCGTGTCGCGCCTCTGCGCCATGAACCTCCTCCTGCACGGCATCGGCCCGTCGGCCGGCGAGGACGTGGAGCCGCCGATCTCGACCGACGACAGTCTCCGGAGCCACCCGGGAAAGACCTGGGACCTCGTCCTGACGAACCCGCCGTTCGGGAAGAAGTCGAGCGTCAGCTTCGTGAACGAGGAAGGGGAGGAGGAGCGCGACGCGCTCACCTACCTCCGCGACGACTTCTGGGCCTCCACCTCGAACAAGCAGCTCAACTTCGTCCAGCACATCCGGTCGATCCTGAAGATGAACGGCCGCGCCGCCGTCGTCGTCCCCGACAACGTCCTCTTCGAGGGGGGCGCCGGGGAGACGATCCGCCGCAGGCTTCTTGCCGACTGCGACGTCCACACCCTCCTGCGGCTCCCGACCGGCATCTTCTACGCCCAGGGGGTCAAGGCGAACGTCCTCTTCTTCGACCGCAAGCCCGCCGCCGAGAAGCCCTGGACGAAGAAGCTCTGGATCTACGACCTTAGAACGAACCAGCACTTCACCCTGAAGACGAACCCCCTGAAGCGGGAAGACCTCGACGAGTTCGTCGACCTCTACAAGCCCGAGAACCGCCACGCCCGGAAGCAGACCTGGTCCGAGAAGAAACCCGAGGGCCGCTGGCGGGTCTTCACCTACGAGGAGCTTCTCGCTCGCGACAAGGTCAGCCTCGACATCTTCTGGCTGAGGGACGAGAGCCTGGCCGACGCCGAGAACCTGCCGGACCCGGACGTCATCGCCGGGGAGATCGCGGAGGACCTGCGGGATGCGCTGGAACTGATCGGGGAAATTGCCGGCGAAGTGGGAGCTACGAAGCCCTGAATCCGGCGAGGTGACGGCGGCGCGAATCAACGGAGGCGCCGGACAACAACTGGAGGGACATCGACCGAAGCCGAGAGCCGTAGCGGCAGGGTCGGCCGTGGCGGCCTCGCGGCGCGCTTTCGATCGGGGAGCAGCCCTGGTCTCCAGGGTGCCTGGTGTGGAGCCGCGGCGTCGAGTGCGACCGTGATCACCGAGGAGGGAATTCCCGCGCCCTTCCGCCCGAGGATGTCGTCAGCCGAGAAGGCAGGACGAATCCGGGCCTGGCGGACGTAGGCGACGAGGAGGTCCTCGCTGAGGCCCTCCTTGATCGGCCGGAGGACGGCGTCCTTGGCCTCAGCGGGGGTCACTGTCGCGCCTACGGTTTCGGACTTCGGGTTCTTCCTGCTGGCGCACGCAGCCCGAGATCCGGGTCGTGCAACCAGCAGCGCCAGGTTCTTCCGAAAGGCGTCGCTGGGCGGGCGCCACGGCGGGCAGGAGGAGGAGGAGCGTTGCGATCGGCGCAAGAGGACACCGGCTGTCGAAGCGGAGCAAGGAGATCTCGTTCATTGCTCCCAGCCAACCCTCTCCCTAAGCGAGGGAGAATGGTCCGCGGCTCCGCCGTCTTCGCGTCGATGACGGAGGCATAAGCGCCGACCTGGCACGTCGCAGGCGAGCACGACAACACGACACTGCCGCCGTCGAGGTTCGTGACGTCAAGGTCGTTAGCGAGGTCCAACTGGACGAACCCAAGCGGGCCGACGGTGACGGCGCGCGTCTTGACCGTCGTGCCGTAGGGCCGGAGGACCTGGAGCGTCGTAACGGCTTGCGTCTCACCGAAGTTCGCGAGGGCTATGTTCGTCCGGAAATGCGGGTCCTGCCGAACGCCGGCGAGAGCCTTCGGCGAAGGTCTACAGCCACGTGGCGATACGGAGCTCGAGGAGATCCACGCGGCCACCCGCGCGGCGGCCCGGCTGGGGCCGACGGAGGGCTCCCGCACGACTCGGGGTGACGGATCGCGCGATAACCTATAAGATATCTAAGAAGGAGGCGCCTTGGCCGCAGCTCCGGACTGGAAGATCGATTCCTACGATACCGAGAACGGCGAAAGGCCGGCGGCCTACTTCCTCCGGTCGCTCGGGGCGCAGGACAGGGTCGATGCGGCCTCGCTCCTGAAGAGCCTGAGAGAGCAGGGAAACGCCCTCCGACGCCCCAACTCGGCTTCGCTCGGAGAGGGGCTCTTCGAGCTGAGAGGCAAGCAGGTCCGGATCTTCTACATCTTCCTCCCCGGCCGCGTGGCGCTCCTGCTGGACGGAGAGATCAAGAAACGGAACGACATCCCGACCGCGACGATGAAGAGGATGAGGAAGCTCCAGAAGGACGCCCTGGCTGAGTACGGACGGCGGCTTCGACCGAGGAGGTGACCCATGCCGAAGAGGAAGAAGACCGAGGTGGAAGAGTGGCTCGACGGGGTCCTGGCCGACCCCGTGCTCGCGAGCGCGGTCGAGGAGCGGATGGCGGAGATGAAGATCGAGCAGGAGCTCGTCGCGCTGCGCGAGAGGGAAGGGCTCTCCCAGCGAGACCTCGCGATGAAGCTCGGGACGACCCAGCCTTACATCGCGAAGCTCGAGTCCGGCCGGGTCCGGAACGTCGGACTGAAGACCCTCGCCAAGTACGCCGCCGCTACCGGCACCACTCTCACTGTGAGCTTCACGCCGGCACGGCAGCGCCGTAAGGCGAGCGGGACCCGGAGCACGATCCAGCGCCCCCGCCGGCGGACGACCCGGACGCGACGCGGCGTCACCTGATCTGCTGGAAATGACGAAGGCCAAGGAGGCCGGTGGACAGGAGGCTCGTCGGGGAAGGCCCGGGCGGAGGATGGCAGACGAGCGAGGCTCGCGGCCACAGGCCGGCATCCTTGAGCCGGCCGAACCGACTCCGCACCTGCCGGGGTCCGTTTCGGGTCAGCGAACTGTCGTGACAGACGGGGGACGGGGCCCCGAAGGGCCGTGAGGGTTCGAGTCCCTCCTCCGGCAGACGCTCGGGAGGCGAACGGGCCGGTCGCCCTCTCGACGCGGGCGATCCTCGCGTTCTGGCTCCCGCTGGCGGCGACGTGGCTGATGATGTCGGTGGAGGGGCCGTACCTCTCCGCGATCGTCGCGCGCCTGGTCGACCCGGTGCCGAACCTCGCAGCGTTCGGCGTCGCGTTCACGCTCGCGTGGCTCGCCGAGTCGCCGATCATCATGCTCCTGACGGCGACGACGGCGCTGGCGAAGGACCGGGCGTCGTTCGTCGCGTTCCGGCGCTTCGCGACGCGCCTCAACGGCGCCGTGACGGCGGCCCTCCTCGTCCTCGTCCTCCCGCCGGTCTTCCGCTTCGTCGCGGAGAGGCTCCTCGCGCTGCCGCCCGAGGTCGCACGCCTCGCGCACCTGGCGACGGCGCTCCTCGTGCCGTGGCCCGCCGCGATCGGGTACCGCCGCTTCTACCAGGGGGTCCTCGTGCGGAACCGGATGACGCGGCGGGTCGCGTACGGCACGGTCGTCCGGCTCGCGACGATGTCCGCGACGGCGGCCGCGCTCGCGACGGCGACCCGGCTCCCCGGGGCGCTGATCGCCGCGGCGGCGCTGAGCGTCGGGGTCGTCGCCGAGGCGGCGGCGAGCCGATTCATGGCGCGTCATCTCGTGGCGGGGCTCCTGTCGGAGAACGGGGACGCCCCTCCTCCGCCGCAGCGAGAGCTCGCGCGCTTCTACTTCCCGCTCGCCCTCACGTCGATGATCTCGATGACGACGGCGCCGCTCCTGACGTTCTTCATGAGCCACGGCCCGAACGCGGTGCCGTCGCTCGCGGCGTGGCCGGTCGTGAGCGCCCTCGTCTTCCTCTTCCGGAGCGGGGGCGTCGGGTTCCAGGAGACGAGCGTGGCATTGAGCGGGGAGGCGGGAGAGAACGTCCCGGCGGTTCGCCGGACGGGGGCGCTCCTCGGAGCGGGAGCGTCGCTCCTCCTCGCCGCGGTCGCGTTCTCGCCGCTCCTCGGGCTCTGGTACCGCGTCGTCGTCGGGCTGGGACCCGAGCTGATCCCGGTCGCCGTCGTGCCGACGCGGATCCTCGTTCTCCTCCCGGCGCTCGAGTACGCGCTTTCGTTCCTCCGATCCCGCTGGGTCCTCGCGCGGCAGACGCGACCCGTGACGGTCGCCACCGCCCTCGAGGCCGCCGGGCTCCTGTCCGGCATGCTGCTCCTCGTCGTCGTCGCGAGGGTTCCGGGGACGATCGCCGCGGCTCTCGCCCTCCTGCTCGGGCGGCTCGCCGCCTGCGCGTTCCTCGCCGGACTCGGCGGGACCGCGCGGGCTCGACGGGCGTTCGCGAGCGCGCGTCGCTGAGCCGCCCGGGGCGAAACGGTGGCGCCCGGACGCCCGTCGTGGTATTCCGGCCGGTCAAGGAGGCCGTGATGCCCTTCCGCCTGCTCGCCCTGCTCCCGGCGCTCGCCCTCGCCCTGCCCGCCCTCGCGCAGTCGAAGCTCCTCGTCGTCCTCAGGAACGGAGAGGTTCGAACCTTCGAGCTGGCCGAGGTGGAACGGATCGAGTTCGCCGGCACGTCGCTGACCGGCGTCGTCGACCCGGCTCGCCCGGTCTTCCGCGACCCCGTAGGCACGTGGGACTGGGTCGACGGACAGACGCTCGTCCTCCGCTCCGACTCCCAGTTCGCCCTCCACAGGAGCGACGGGACGCTGATCAGCCAGGGGCGCTGGGAGCTCCTCGAGAGCGCCACGCAGCGCTACAGGCTCGTCCACGCGCGCGGCGGGTATATCGACACCGTCGCGCTTTCCGCCGACGGCTGGACGCTCTCCGGGGCTTCGAACACGGGCTACCGCCTCGAGGGACGGCGTCGCTCCGACGCGGCGACGGGCTGGGGCGGCGCCTCCGAGGCGCAGCTCGCCGGGACGTGGGACTGGGCGGACGGCCGCGTCCTGGTGCTGCGGACCGACCGGACGTTTCTGGCCTACTCGGGGAGCCGCCAGACGGACGAGGGCCGCTGGCAGGTGCTCGACGCCGCCGCCCGCCGCATCCAGCTGACGCACCGGCTGGCCGGGACCACCGACACGCTGGTCCTGTCGGCGGACGGGCGGATGCTCGAAGGGACGAACAACCGCGGCGCCCGCGTCCGGGGGCAGAAGAGGTAGAAGAGAACGCGCCGGGTCGAGGGTGGCGACGCCCGCGGCCCGGCGGCCGGAGAGCCGAGATGACGAGACGAGAAGAGGATCTCGGGCGGTTCGAGGAGGCGCTCGGGTTCCGGTTCGGGGACCGAGCGCTCCTCGAGCGCGCGCTGACGCACTCCTCGTACGCGAACGAGGCTTCGCGCGCCGGCGCCGTGCGCGACAACGAGACGCTCGAGTTCCTGGGCGACAGCGTCCTCGGGTTCCTCGTCGCCGAGATGCTCCTGGAGCGCTTCCCCGACTTCCGCGAGGGCCAGCTCTCGAAGGCCCGGTCGCACCTCGTGTCGGAGGGGAGCTTCGCGCGGATCGCGCGCGGGCTCGGCGTGGGCGAGCTGCTCCTCCTCGCGGCGGGAGAGAGCCGGTCGGGGGGCCGCGTGAAGGAGTCGCTCCTCGCCGACGCGTTCGAGGCGGTCTTCGCGGCGATCACGCTCGACGCCGGCCTTCCGGCGGCGCGCGAGGTGGCGCGGCGGCTCTTCGAGGGGCCGGTCTCCGAGCTCGATCCGGGCGAGCTGTCGTTCCACGACTACAAGACGGCGCTCCAGGAGCTCGTGCAGGGGGAGGGGAAGCCGCTTCCCGTCTACCGGCTCGTCTCCGAGTCCGGCCCCGACCACCGGAAGGAGTTCGTCTTCGAGGTGCTCTTCGACGAGGGGCTCTCGGCGAGAGGGACCGGCGGGACGAAGAAGGAAGCCCAGCGACAGGCGGCGAAGACCGCGCTCGCGGCGCTCCTCGGCCGCGCGACGCGCGCCTGAGCGGCGGGGCGCGCGGGAGAGGGCCGTCCGGTCCCCTCCCGCGCGCGGGAGCTCACTTCGGGAAGCGCGAGAGGAACGCCGCCGGCTTCTCGAACTGGACGACGCGCGGGAGCGTCTCCTTCCCGTCCGGGCCGACGAAGACGATCGTCGGGACGCCCTGCACGTTCCAGCGCGTGCGGAGGGCGGCCACCTCGGGGGAGGCGCTCTTCGTCAGGTCGGCCTTCAGGAGGACCCAGCCGTCGAGGGCCTTCGCGACGGCCGGATCGGTGAACGTGAACTTCTCGAGCTCCTTGCAGGGGAGGCACCAGTCGGCGAAGAAGTCGATGACGACCGGCTTCCCGGCGGCCGAGGCCGAGGCGAGCGCCGCGTCGGAATAGGGCTGGAAGGCGAGGCCCTCCGCGTGCTTCGACGGGACGACGAACCAGGCGCCGACGGCCAGGAGCGCGAGGCCGAGCGCGACCTTCAGGCCGCGGAACCAGCGGACGCCGGCGCCCGCCTTCTCGAAGAAGAGGAACCAGACGCCGCCGGCGAGGAGCGGGAGGGCGACGGCCCAGGCGAACGCGCGCTCGGGGAGGAGCGGGCGGAGGAACCAGGCGGCGAGGGCGACGAGGACGAAGCCGAAGACCTTCCTCACGGCGATCATCCACTCGCCGGAGCGCGGCATCGCCTTGAGGCTCCCCGAGACCGTGCCGAGGACGAGGTAGGGGAGGCCGAGGCCCATGGCCAGCGTGAAGAAGAGTGCGAAGCCGAGCGGGGCGGAGCCCTGCTGGGCGACGTAGGTGAGGAGCGAGAGGACGAACGGTCCGATGCAGGGCGCCGCCACGAAGCCGACGAAGAGGCCCATCGTGAGCGCGCCGAGGACGCCTCCCTTGCTCCCCGTCCGGTCGGTGATGAAGTGGGGCGCCTGGAGCTCGTAGAGGCCGAACATCGAGAGCGCGAGCGCAAGGACGACGAGAGCGATGACGACGAGGACGGCGGGCTTCTGGAGCCACGAGCCGAAGAGAGAGCCCGAGAGCGCGGCGAAGACGCCGAGCGCGGAGTAGGTGACGCTCATGCCGAGGACGTAGGCGACCGCGAGGCCGAACGTGCGGCTCGTCTTCCCCTCGCTCTGCCGCGAGAAGAAGCCGACGGTGATCGGGATGAGGGGGTAGACGCAGGGAGTGAGGTTGAGGGCGAGGCCCGCGAGGAAGACGAGGCCGAGGATCGCGGGGAGGGAGCGGCCGGAGAACGGACCGGACTCGGGCGCGGCGGCGGGGGCCGCCTCCGCCGCGCCTCCCGCCTCGGGCGCCCGGGCGCCGGCGAGCGGGAAGAGCGCGGCGTTCGCCTGGGCGACGGGCGTGCCGGCCGGGACGACCTCGATCTCGAGCGTCGCCTCGGACTGGTTCGGCGCGAGGCACTGCGCGTCGTTGCACGGCTGGTAGTCGAGCGTGGCCCGGAGCGTCCGCGGTCCCGGTGCGGCAGCCGCTTCGGCCGTTCCCTCGAAGACGATGACGGTCTCGCCGTCGTAGAGGGCGAGCGGCTTGTCGGAGAAGGGGAGCTTCGCTTCGCGGTAGGCGGGGTAGGCGGGCGGGCCGAGCTTCAGCCCTTCGGCCGGCGCGAGGGCGGCCTCTGTCGGGATGAGGTAGTCCTCGAGGGGCGTGTTCGCGTTGACGTGCCATCCCGGCGCGATCGTGGCGACGACGGCAACGCGGAACGAGCCCCCGGCGACGATCTTCTCGGTGTCGGCCGCGAGGCGGAGGGAGAGGACCTCTGGTGGGGCGCCGATCTGGGCCGCGGCGGGGAGGGAGAGGAGGAGGGCTGCGAGCGCCGCTGCGAGGCGGCGGGCGAGGCGTGGCGTCATTCGGGTTCCCTTCACGGTCGCGCGGTGGCCAGGAGGCGGAGGAGCTCCTCGGCCTGGGCCTTCAGCGGGGACTGGGGGTGCTTCTCGACGAAGGCGTTCAGTCGCGCGGCCGCCTTCTCGCGGTTTCCCCGTCCGATCTCCACGTCCGCGAGGCGAAGCTCGGCCCGCTCGAGGAGCGTCGGGTCGGTCGAGGTGGCGAGGACCTTCTCGAGGGTCTTCGCGGCGTCGTCGAAGCGGCGGGCCTCGAGCGCGAACGTGGCGAGGTAGGCGAGCGACTTCGCGCGGAGCTCGGAGGGGGCCTGCTCGTCCTCGGAGACCTTCCGGAAGCGCCGTTCGGCCATCACGTCGCCGTAGCGCCGGTAGGCCTCCTCACCGACGGCGAAGGCGCGAGCCGGGTCGGCCGGGTTCGCCTTCTCTTCGTCGATCGACTGGAGGAACGCCGCCCACGCCTTCTCGGTCTCGAAGAAGCGTTCGATCCAGGTCGACTGGTTCGTGTCGCCTTCCTGCTTCCCGCAGAGCATCAGGTCGGTCGAGAGGACGAGCCAGGCCGGCGTCGTCCGCAGGCGGTAGCGCGCGAAGAGCTGGTCGGCGTCGGGCGTCCCGCGGAGGAGACGGACCGGGACCTTGTCCTTCAGGAAGCCCCGAAAGGACGCGGACGGGTAGAGGAGCTTTTCCATCCGCTCGCACTCCGGACACTGCGCGTCGCGGATCTCGACGAGCAGGCGCCCTCCGGCGAGGGCGCCTGCTCGCTTGAGGGCGTCGGGCATCGTCGTCGCCCAGTCGAGGGGCGCGTCCGTCCCTTCGGACGGGAAGGCCGTCTGCGGCCCCTGGGCGAAGAGCAGCGGCGTCAGGAGGACGGCGGAGGCGAGGAAGGTTAGGCGCAGTTTTCTCATTTCGTCTCGGTCGTGGGGGTGGCGGCGCGAAGGGCCGCGTTGACTATTCTAGTGGGCGCCGGTATAACGCCCGGCGTCGCGCCGAGGGGCGGATCGCAAGGTGCGTGCCGCGGCGCCGGGTGCCCAGGTAGCTCAGCTGGTAGAGCACGCGCCTGAAAAGTGCGGTGTCGACGGTTCAACTCCGCCCCTGGGCACCATCTCTTCTCTCTCGCGGCCCGGAGCTTCCGGGCCGTTTCCGTTTCGGGGTGCCGCGCCCGGTTCCGGGCGGGACGGCCAGGCCCCGGTTCGCGCCTAGAATCCGTCTCGGGAGGGCTGCTTGGCGATTCTCAAGGTGATGAAGCTCGGGGCCGACGTGCTGCGCCGCCCCGCCGCGGAGATCGAGGCGAAGGACCTGAAGCGCGGTCGCTTCAAGGGCCTGTTCGACGACCTGCGCGAGACGATGGTGGAGTACGCGGGGACCGGGCTCGCCGCGCCGCAGGTCGCCGCGCCGGTGCGCGCCCTCCTCTACATGGTCGACCCGGAAGGGCGCCGGGCGAGCGCCGCCGCGGTGCCGCCCACGATCCTCGTCAACCCGTCGTTCGAGGTGCTCGACCCGAAGGAGGTGGAGGACTGGGAAGGGTGCCTGTCGGTGCCGTTCCTCGCGGCACGGGTCCCGCGCGCCCGGAAGGTGCGGGTCCGGGCGCTCTCGGAGACGGGGATGCCGCTCGACTTCGTGGCGGAGGACTTCCACGCCCGGGTCCTCCAGCACGAGGCCGACCATCTCGACGGCGTGATCTACCTGGACCGCGTCCGCGACCGCGCGTCGATCCGGTACACGGTCGACTTCTGAGGCCCGTGGACGACGCCCCCCTCTCCGAGAAGCACGCGCGGATCCTCCGGAAGTACAAGCCGGTCTGCATCTGCAACGGGATCAAGTTCCCGCGCGTCGAAGAAGCGATCGAGAGCGGGGCGCGAAGCCTGGAGGACGTCGCGCGGGCCACGGGCTGCACGACCGGCTCCTGTCACGGCGAGCGCTGCGTCCCGGTCATCCTCGAGATGCTCGACGGAAAGCGCTGAGAGCCCCTTACAATCGCGCTCGTGATCGGTTCCACGAGCACCGGGAGTCCTCGATGAGCGACAAGAAGTTCCCCCTGCCGGCCGCACGGATCGAGCCGCCCCTCGCGCCCGGCGTCCCCTCCACGACGGGCTTCGACTTCCTGACGACGAAGCTCGACTGGTTCGTCCAGTGGAGCCACAAGAACTCCCTCTGGCCGATGCCGTTCGGCACGGCCTGCTGCGCCATCGAGTTCATGTCGTCGGTCTCGTCGCACTACGACCTCGCCCGGTTCGGAGCCGAGGTCGTCCGCTTCTCGCCGAGGCAGGCGGACCTGATGATCGTCTCGGGGACGATCACCGACAAGCAGGCCCCGATCCTCCGGAAGATCTACGACCAGATGCCGGAGCCGAAGTGGGTCATCTCGATGGGCGTCTGCGCGTGCACCGGGGGCTTCTACCGCGCCTACCACGTCGTCCAGGGAATCGACGAGATCGTCCCCGTCGACGTCTACGTCGCGGGCTGCCCTCCGACGCCGGAGAACCTGATCTACGGGATCATCGAGCTCCAGAAGCGGATCCAGTCGGGCGACCTGGCCCGTCATCGCGAGGCGAAGACCTACGTCCCGATCCGCGTCGGAACCGACCCCGTGGAGTCGCTGCCGGCCTACTCGAAGGGCGTCATGGCGCACGGGCGGAGCTCGGAGTCCGGTTTCGCCGCGATGGAGGGTCCCGTCGAGGCAGCGAAGGCCGGAAAGGGAGAGACGCGATGAGCGCGACCCTCGCACCGTCCGCGGGCGTCACGTTCGCCCCGGTCCTCCAGCGGGCGTTCCCCGACGGCGCCGTGCGCGTCGAGCCCCGCCCCGCCCACGACGTCCCGACGCTCGTCGCGACGGCCGAGGCGTTCCCGGCGGCCGCCCGGTTCCTTCGCGACGACCCATCGACCTCCTTCGACCTCCTCCTCGACCTGGTCGCGGTCGACCGGTCGCGTCTCGACGGCCCGCCGTCGTGCCGCGGCGAGGAGCGTTTCCAGCTGAACGCGCTTCTCTATTCGACGAAGCGGAACGAGCACCTTCGCCTCCGGGTCGCCCTCCCGGCGACGGACCCACGCCTTCCGACGCTCGTCGAGACCTGGCCGGCGTCGAACTGGTTCGAGCGCGAGGCGTGGGACCTGATGGGGATCCGTTTCGACGGCCATCCGAACCTCGCCCGCCTCCTGACCCACAACGGGTTCGTCGGGCACGCGCTCCGGAAGGACTACGAGGCGGGACAGCGCTGGCTCTGCACCGATGAGGACGTCCTCCAGACCCGCCTCGCCGCGAAGACAGACCTCCCCGAGGACGTCTTCGAGACGACGACGCTGAACTTCGGCCCGTCGCACCCCGCGACGCACGGGACGCTCCGCATCGTCGTGAGGCTGGACGGCGAGCGGGTCGTCGCGGCCGAGTCGGAGTGCGGGTACCTGCACCGCTGCTTCGAGAAGATGTCGGAGACGCACACGTACACCCAGGTGATCCCGTACACGGACCGCCTGAACTACTGCTCTCCGATGATCAACGGCGCCGGGTACGCCCGCGCCGTCGAGCAGATGCTCGGCATCGAGATCCCGCCCCGCGCGAGGGCGGTCCGGGTCGTCCTCTCGGAGTTCTCGCGGATCATGGACCACATGGTCTGCATCGGCGCGAACCTGGTCGACGTCGGCGGCCTGACGACGTTCTGGTACTCGTACCAGGCGCGCGAGGAGATCTACTCGCTCCTCGAGGCGTGCTGCGGCGCGCGGCTCACGTCGAGCTACGCGCGGATCGGCGGTCTCTCGATGGACGTCCCCGCGAACTTCGTCGAGTGGTGCCGGAGCCTCTCGAGGTCGGTCCGGGACCGCATCGACGAGGTCGACACGCTCCTGACGAAGAACCGGATCCTCCACAAGCGGATGATGGGGACCGGCGTCGTCACGAAGGAGCAGGCGATCGCCTGGGGCTTCACGGGGCCGTGCCTGCGCGCCTCGGGCGTCGGCTACGACGTCCGCAAGGACAAGCCGTACGACGGCTACGACGAGGTCGATTTCGACGTCCCCGTCGCGACGGCGGGCGACAACTTCTCCCGCTTCCACGTCCGGATGGAGGAGATGCGGCAGTCGCTCCGGATCATCGAGCAGGTCGTGTCCAGGCTTCCCGGCGGGCCGGTCGTGAGCGACGACTACCGCGTCGTCCTGCCGCCGAAGGAGATGGTCTACAACGAGATGGAAGGGCTCATCTTCCATTTCAAGAACGTCTTCGAGGGGATCCAGGTCCCGGCCGGGGAGGTCTACTCGTTCACGGAAGGCGCGAACGGCGAGCTCGGCTACTCGATCGTCTCCGACGGGAGCGGCCGTCCCTACCGCGTGAAGGTACGCCCGCCCTGCTTCCCCCTCTTCGCGGCGTTCGAGAAGATCGTCGTCGGCGGCCTGGTGTCCGACGCGGTCGCCACGCTCGGGACGCTCAACATCATCGCCGGCGAGCTGGACCGGTAGGAGAGACGCGATGCCCGGAAAGGTCGTCACCCTCGAGCCCCCGGCCGAGACCCTCGCCGTCCGGCTCTACCTCCCGCTCCTGTCGGGCATGGCGCTCACGTTCCGGAAGTTCGTCTCGAACGTCCTCTCGCGGAAGGCCCGCCCCACGATCGAGTACCCCGAGGAGCGCCGCGCCTATTCCGACCGTTTCCGCGGACGGCACATCCTGAAGACCCGCGAGGACGGGACGCTCAAGTGCGTCGCCTGCTACATGTGCGCGACGCACTGCCCGGCCGACTGCATCCACATCGAGGCCGGCGAGCACCCGAACCTCGCCTACGAGAAGTACCCGACCGTCTTCGAGATCGACCTCCTCCGGTGCGTGATGTGCGGCTTCTGCGTCGACGCCTGCCCAAAGGACGCGATCTGGATGACGAAAGACTACGAGCTGTCGTTCTTCGCGAGGAAGGACGCCGTCTACGGCATCCCGGAGCTGACGGAGAAGCCGTCCGACACGGCGCCGGACGGGCCGGGGTACGGCTACCGGCCCTACTACGGCGAGAGCCCGAAGAGGAAGGCCGGCCAGTTCGAGCCCTCGGGCCTCGCCGTCCTGCCGATGACGCTCGCGAGGAACGCGGACATCAACCGGATGCCGCCTCCTCCGCCGCCGAAGCCGCCGGCGCCCGCGCCGCCGAAGCCGGCGTAGCCGACCGCCGACGCCTCGAAACGTCGAACGCCCCGGGGTGCTCCCGGGGCGTTCTCGTTCGCGGCGTGTCGGGCCGCCGGAGCTACCAGACGAGGCGGGCGCCGAGCCGGAGCTGGTAGGGGCGGCCGGTCGCGTCGACCGGCTGCCAGTCACCGCCGGCCCGGCTCCGGGTGTCGTCCGCGCGGACCCGCGGGTCGGGCGGGATCAGCTTCAGGACCGCCTCGTTCACCTCGATGGCGAAGCGAAGCCGCGGCTCGCCGGAGGGGACGGGCCCTCCGAGCGTCAGGACGGAATCCGGGTCCCCGGGAAGGCGGATCAGGCTCTCCTCGCTGAAGACGCCGAGCTCGGGGGCGGCTGGCGCCGGGCGGAGCAGGTCAGCAGGGAGGTGAATGCGGAGCCCGGGCTCGTCTCCCGCGCGGGCCTTCACCGCGGGCTCGGCGACGGCCGTACCGGCGAGGAGGGACGCGACCAGCAAAAGGGCTCTCCCGCGGGGAACGAGCACGGCCCGATTCTCTCCCAGGAAGGCGGCCGGCTGCACGCACTTTCTCGCGGCCGCCTTCCGAGACGAAACGGAGCCCCGTCGAACGGCCGCCCGTCGGGTCAGTGGAGGAACGACCCCCCGTTCAGCCCGAGCGCCGTTCCGTTCGCGTAGGAGGCGAGCGGGGAGAGATAGAAGAGGATCGCCCGGGCGCAGTCCTCCGGCGTCGCGATCCTCCCGAGCGGGACCTCTCCCTCGATCTCGGCCCTGCGGGCGGCGACGTCCGGGCGCGCCATCGCCGTGTCGACCCATCCGGGGCAGATCGCGTTCGCCGTGATCCCGTGCTTCCCCTCGTTCCGGGCGAGGCAGCGGGCGAGACTCACCATCCCCGCCTTCGAGACGGCGTAGCTGGCCGCGTCGGTCTCGGCGCGGAACGCGGCGCGGGACGCGACCATCACCACCCGTCCGAACCGGGCGGCCCGCATCGCGGGGAGCGAGAGGAGCGTGAGGTGCGCGGCAGCCTCGAGGTTGACGGCCTGGGTCGTCCTCCAGCGCGAGAGAAAGGCCGCGTCGTCGGTCTCCTCGAACGGGTTGCGGACGTAGATGCCGGCGTTGTGGACGAGGAGGAGCGGATCCCCGAGGACGGCCGCCACCTCGCGATGGAGGCGCCGCCGCTCGTCGTCGCTCGCGAGCTCGGCCTGGAAGAGCGCGGCGGGAGGCCCGCCGGAGAGCGCGATCTCCGCGGCGACGGCCTCGGCCTCGGCGCGGCTCCGGCCGAAGTGGATCGCCACGCGAGCGTTGCAGCGCCCCAGGAGGCGCGCCGTGGCGGCGCCGATCCCACGGGACGCGCCGGTCACGAGGGCGACCCGTCCTCCGAGGTCGAGGAGCGGGGAGAGGGCGGGGGGCGTCGTCGGGCTCATCCCGGGAGTTTCGCACCCGGGGTCCCCGGGACGTCAGGCCCCGGCGCGCGCCTTCGCGAGGGCGCCGAGCGCCCCCGTGAACTCGCCGAACGGCAGGAACGAGGCGCGCGCACCGACGAGGGCCGTGACGTTTCCCAGGATCTCGACGAGGAGAGGGTTGTTCCGGAGAGTCGATCCGGCGTAGAGCACGTCGGGCCGCCGGCGGGGCGCCCCGCCGCCGGGAGGTGTCGCGAGGGCGACGGCGATCTGGCCGGCGAGGAGCGCCACGTTCTCGCCGACGAGCCCGAGGAGGGCGTGGGCGACGTCGGCAGCGCGCGGCTCGCGCGCCTTGCCGAAGTTGGCGGCGGTCAGGTCGGGCATGAGGGCGATCCCCCCGGGACGATAGAGGTCGCCGACGAGGAGGTCGACGCGCCGGCGGTCGCCCGTGGCCGCGAGGGCGACGAGCCGCTCGTGGTCGTCGGTGCCGAGGAGGAGGCGGCCGAGGCCGCGGAGCGTTCCGCCGCCGAGGGCCGTCCCGCCGACGCGGGCCACGCTCCCCCGGGCGCCCATCCGGAGGATCGAGGTGCCGGTCCCGAGGCTGACGAGGAGGTGGGGCGAGTGGAGCTCGAGACCGGCGCGGCGCGTGAGGAGCTTCTCTCCGGCGCCCCACGCGGCGAACTCGTCGACGATCGCCACCGCCCTCTCCGGCGCGAGCCGATCGGCGAGCGCCGACGCGCCGCCCCCGGTTGCCGCGAGGTGACGGAGGGAATGCCGCAGGAGAAAGGCGTCGAGGAGGCGCTCGTCGCCGGCCGGCGCGACGAACGACTCGAAGGCCTCGAGCGGCCGGCCCGAGGGGACCGCCACGGCCTTCGCGAGGGTCGCGCCGAGGTCGACGCCGGCGTCCCAGAGGCTCATCGCGGGGGATTGTCCCCCGTAAAGGGCCGCGACGGAGCGGGCGCCGGCGCCCGCGGGCGTCGGGGTAACATGACCGCGCTGCCGGCCGCCCGGCCGACACGGGGCGATGACGCCCGCCGGGCGCAGACGACCCGGCCGACAGGGAGACCCTGAATGCACGACTCCGTCCTCGACGCTCTCTCCGACTCGTTCGGCGACAACGCCGCGTTCGCGCTCGAGCTCTACGCCCAGTACCGGCTGAACCCGGCCACGGTCGGCGACGATTGGCGGAGGACCTTCGAGCGGTACGAGAAGGCCGCGAGATCGGTCGCGGCGTCGGGGCCCGGGGAGGCGGCGGAGGCCGCGCCCGCGGCGCCGGCGCCCGCGGCGCCGGCCCCAGCCGCCTCCGCGTCCGGCCGCCCCGCGCCGGCGCTCCGCACCGGCGAGACGCTGCATCCGCTCGTCGGCGGCGCCGCGACGATCGCGCGGAACATGGACGCCTCGCTCTCGGTCCCGACGGCGACGTCCCAGCGCGTGATCCCGGTCAAGGCGATGGAGGAGAACCGCCGCATCCTGAACCTCCATCGCGAGGCGGTCCGGCAGTCGAAGATCTCCTTCACGCACCTCGTGGCGTGGGCCGTCGTCCGGGCGCTCGAGAAGCACCCCGGGATGAACGACGCGTACGCCGAAGCGGAGGGGAAGCCCCAGCGCGTTCGCAAGCCGCACGTGAACCTCGGCATCGCCGTCGACGTCGCGAAGAAGGACGGAAGCCGATCCCTCCTCGTCCCGAACATCAAGCTCGCCGAAGGGCTCGACTTCGCCGAGTTCGTCGCGACGTTCGACAACCTCGTCGGGAAAGCTCGCCGCGGCGCCATCGAGCCGGAAGCTTTTCTCGGGACGTCGATCTCGCTGACGAACCCCGGGACGCTCGGAACGACGTCGTCCGCTCCGCGCCTGATGCCCGGCCAGGGATGCATCATCGCGACCGGCGCGATGGGCTATCCGCCGGAGTACCTCGCGATGCCCGACGAGGTCGTCGCGGGGCTCGGCGTCTCCCGGATCATGGCGGTGACGTCGACCTACGACCACCGGATCGTCCAGGGGGCGGAGTCGGGCGCGTTCCTCGCGACGCTCCAGGATCTCCTCGTCGGCGGCGACGAGTTCTACGAGCGGATCTTCCGCGACCTGAAGGTCCCGCACCGGCCGGTCCGCTGGGAGCCGGACCGCAACCCGCCGTTCCTCGGCCGCGGGAACCGCCTCGAGGCGGTCGAGAAACAGGCCCGCATCCTTCCGCTCATCAACTTCTACCGGGTCCGCGGCCACCTCCTGGCCGACCTCGACCCGCTCGGCGTCGACACGCCCCGGTACCACGCCGAGCTCGACCCGGCGACGTTCGGCTACACGATCTGGGACCTCGACCGGAAGTTCATCACGAACGGCCTCGCGGGACGCGACCAGGCGACGCTCCGCGAGATCCTGGAGGTCCTTCGCCAGACCTACTGCGGAAAGATCGGCGCCGAGTTCATGAACATCCAGGACCCCGCCCAGAAGGCGTGGCTCATGGAGAGGATGGAGTCGTGCCGGAACCGGGCGTCGCTCTCCGCCGAGGAGAAGAAGAGGGTCCTCGCAAAGCTCGTGGAGGCCGAGAGCTTCGAGAAGTTCCTCCACGCCAAGTACGTCGGGCACAAGCGCTTCTCTCTCGAGGGGGGAGAGGCGGCGATCCCGCTCCTGACCAGGCTCCTCGACCGCGCGGCGGAGATGGGCGTCGAGGAGGCCGTCATCGGGATGCCGCACCGCGGGCGCCTCACGATCCTCACGACGGTCGTCGGGAAGTCCGTCGACCGGATCTTCGCGGAGTTCGAGGACGTCCTCGACCCGCAGTCGATCCAGGGCTCGGGCGACGTGAAGTACCACCTCGGCGCCGTCGGCGTCCACGAGGCCCCCGGCGGGAAGCGGGTGAAGCTCGGTCTCGCTCCGAACCCGAGCCACCTCGAGGCGGTCGACCCGGTCGTCGAGGGAATGGTTCGCGCCAAGCAGGAGCGCGCGGGCGACGACGCGCGCGAGAAGGTCCTGCCGATCCTCCTGCACGGCGACGCGGCCTTCGCGGGGCAGGGGCTCGTCGCCGAGACGCTGAACATGTGCCAGCTCGAGGGCTACCGGACGGGCGGAACGATCCACGTCGTCGTGAACAACCAGATCGGCTTCACGACGAACCCGAAGGACGCCCGCTCGTCGCCGTACTGCACGGACGTCGCCAAGATGGTCCAGGCCCCGATCTTCCACGTGAACGGGGACGACCCGGACGCGGTCGTCCAGGCCGTCGACCTCGCGATGGAGTACCGGAAGACGTTCGGGCACGACGTCGTGGTCGACATGGTCTGCTACCGCCGCTACGGCCACAACGAGGGGGACGAGCCGAGCTACACGCAGCCGCTCCTCTACGCGAAGATCCGGAACCACTCCTCCGTGGCCCGTCTCTACGGCGACGTCCTCGTCCGCGAGGGGGTCCTGTCGACGGCCCAGGTGGAAGAGGTCTGGGTCGACGCGAAGCAGGCGCTCGACAAGGCCTACGACGCCTCCGCGGCGACGCGCACCCGAGGGGCCTTCTCCGACTCCCTCGTGGCGCCCGCCGCGCCCCGCTATCCCGTCGCGGAAGGCGTTCGCGACCGTCTGCTGGAGGTCGTCCGGGCCGTCTCGACGCTCCCGCCGGGCTTCGAGGTCCACCCGAAGCTGAGGCCGCTCCTGAAGAAGCGGGCCGACTACGGGAGCGGCCGTCCCGAGATCGACTGGGCGGGGGGCGAGATGCTCGCGTTCGGGCTGCTCCTCCAGGAAGGGACGCCGGTCCGCCTCTCGGGGCAGGACTCCGGACGCGGGACGTTCAGCCACCGCCACTCGGTCCTGGCGGACCCGAGGACGGGCGCCGAGTGGATCCCGCTGAACGCGATCCGCGAGCCGCAGGCGCGCTTCGAGGTCATCGACTCCTTCCTCTCGGAGGCCGGCGTCATGGGGTTCGAGTTCGGCTACGCCGTGGCCGACCCGTCCACCCTCGTCCTCTGGGAGGCGCAGTTCGGCGACTTCGCGAACGGCGCACAGGTCATCATCGACCAGTTCATCTCCGGCTCCGAGCAGAAGTGGAGCCAGACGTGCGACCTCGTCCTCCTCCTGCCGCACGGTCAGGAGGGGCAAGGGCCCGAGCACTCGTCGGCGCGCCTCGAACGCTTCCTGACGCTCTGCGCCGAGGACAACATGCGGGTCGCGAACGTGACGACGCCCGCCCAGTACCACCACCTGCTGCTGCGGCAGATGCGGGACGACGTGCGGCGGCCTCTCATCGTCATGTCCCCGAAGAGCCTCCTGCGTCACCCGAAGGCCGTCTCCCGGTTCGACGAGATCGCGGACGGCGCGTTCCGCCCGGTCCTCGACGACACGGCGTTCGAGGCGGGCGGAGCGGACGGCGTCCGACGCGTCGTGATCGCGAGCGGCAAGCTCGTCTACGAGCTGCTCGCCGCGCGCGAGAAGGCGTCGCGCTCCGACGTCGCGATCGTGCGGCTCGAGGAGCTCTACCCGTTCCCGGGAGTGGAGCTGGGCCGCGTGATAGCGCGCTACCCGAAGGACGCCGCTCTGGTCTTCGCGCAGGAAGAGCCGAAGAACATGGGAGCGTGGCGATTCGTCATGGAGCAATTCCTCGACGGCGCCGTGCCGACGGCAGGAGGCCGACCTCTCCGCTACGCGGGCCGACGGCCCTCGGCCAGCCCGGCACCGGGCTCGCACCACGTCTTCGCGATGGAGCAGGAGGCGATCGCGGCCGACGCGCTCGGCGTCGAGACGGCAGTCCCGGCCCGCTCCTGAGGCGACGGACGGTTCGCGCGTCGGGAAGTGGCGGCGCGGGGCGGCCCGGGAAGGGTCGTCCGCGCGCCGCCTCGGGCGCCCGAGACGCTACTTCCCGGCCGTCGGACGGATCTCGCGAGCGAGGCTGCGCGCGGTGTTCTCGATGGCGATGGTCAGGGCCTGCGAGCCCATCTGCGAGGAGTCCTGACGGTCCTGCCTCGGGCTGTCATACCGGCCGGTCTTCTGGAGGACGGCGATCTTCTTGCCCTCGGGGTCGAGCGCGGTCAGCTCGGCGGTGCACTCCCCGCGGTAGAAGTAGACCGTCACCTCGACCGCGCCCGGTCCGGAGCCGCGGCGTTCGGTCTCGGTCCTCGGCATGGCGCTGCATCCGAGCAGCTGGACGCCGAGGTAGCCGTCGGCGGGGACGGCCTGCCGGAAGGCCGCCATCGCCGCCGGGTCGGTCGCCAGCGAGGAGAAGTGGGCCCGTCCGCGCGCGTCCTTCACCTCGTAGGCCTTCTCGGCCCCGAGCTGGTGGAGGAGCGAGTCCGCCATCCGGGACATCGGGGTCGCCTCTCCCGTGTCGAGAACGACGCCGCTCATGCGCATCTCGGGGTAGGTGACCTCGACGAGCGCGAGGGTCTTCCCGGGGACGACGGTCGCGGTGGAGGCGCAGCCCGCGGCGGCGAAGACGAGGACGATGAGGGCCAAGCCGGGAAGGAGAGGCAGCTTTCGGCGAATCATCTGATCATTATGCCGCGCCGGGCGGCGGGAGGACAGCCGGTCGACAGCGCGCGCGCGCCTCACCGGTACTCCTCCAGGATCGCGGCGAGGGCCTCGCGCGACGGGCGCAGGCGATCCGCGCCCATCGTCGTGAGCGGCTCCTCGACGGTCCTCAGCACCTTCGCGAAGGTCGGCTTCTCGGGCTCGAGGTAGAGGATGCCGGTCAGGAACTCCTTCGCGGCCCGGCTCCGGTGGAGCGTCGCGAGGACCTGGTCCTTGTCGGTCGGGTCGTAGTCGCGGCCGACCGAGCGGAACCGGACGAGGCTCCCGTCGGGGAACGGCACGTCCTTCGTCTCGCCGGGCGGGATCTCCGCGAGGGTGTCGTCGAAGTACGGGACGAAGCCGATCTCGTGGAGCGGCTCCTCGTGGTCCTTCGAGTACTTGTAGCTCTTCGTCGACCCCTCGTGGTCGTTGAACGTGACGCAGGGGGAGACGACGTCGAGGACCGCCGTGCCGCGGTGGGCGATCGCGGCCTGGAGGATCGCCTGGAGCTGCTTCATGTCTCCGGAGAAGGAGCGGGCGACGAATCCGCAGCCGAGCTCGATCGCGAGGCCGCAGAGGTCGACCGGGACGAGCTCGTTCGCGCCGCCCCCCTTCAGCGTCGAGCCGACGTCGGCGGTGGCGGAGAACTGCCCCTTCGTCAGGCCGTAGACGCCGTTGTTCTCGACGACGTAGACGAGCGGGATGTTGCGCCGCACGAGGTGGACGAACTGTCCGATCCCGATCGACGCGGTGTCGCCGTCGCCGGAGACGCCGATCCCGACGAGCTCGGGGTTCGCGAGGAGAGCGCCCGTCGCGATCGAAGGCATCCGGCCGTGGGCGGCGTTGAAGCCCCAGGCGCGGTTCAGGAAGTAGGCCGGGGTCTTCGAGGAGCAGCCGATCCCCGAGAACTTCGCGACGCGCCGGGGCTCGATCCCGAGCTCGAAGAAGGCGGTGACGATCTGCTTCGTGATGACGTCGTGGCCGCAGCCGAGGCAGAGGGTCGACTTCGAACCTTCGTAGTCCGCCTTCGCGAGGCCGATCCGGTTCGTCTTCGGGGCGGCGGGAGCGGTCGCGCTCATCGGGCACCTCCTGCGGGGCGGGCGTGGGCGAGGACCCCGTCGACGACCGTCGTCGCGTCGAGCGGGAGCCCGTCGTACTGGAGGACGGAGACGAGGCGGGAGGCGCAGGAGGGGAGCGCGTCGCGGAGGAGGCCCGCGAGCTGGGCGTCGCGGTTCTGCTCGACGACGTAGACGATCTCGTGCCTCTCGAGGAAGGCCCGGGCCTCGTCGCCGATCGGGAGCGCCCGGAGCCTCAGGTAGTCGAGCGGCAGGCCGTGCTCCCGCTCGAGCCGGTCGCGCCCCTCGGCCGTCCCGTAGTGGGACGTTCCGAACGCGAGGAGGCCTGCCTTCGCACCGGGGCGCTCCTCCGTGACGGGCTTCGGCAGGAGCGCGCGGCCGGTCTCGAGCTTGCGCGCGAGGCGCTCCATGTTCCTCACGTAGTCGTCCGGCTTCTCGGTGTAGGCGGCCCGCTCGTCGTGGCCGGAGCCGCGTGTGAAGAACGCGGCGCGCGGGTGGTCGGTGCCGGGGAGCGTCCGCCACGGGACCCCGTCGCCATCGAGGTCGCGGTAGCGGCCCCAGGTCTCCCTCAGGCGCTCGACCCCGTCGGCGTCGAGGACCTTGCCCCGGTCGAAGGGGGCATCGGAGAAGGGGAACGGGTCGGCCATCCAGTTGTTCATCCCGAGGTCGAGGTCCGTCAGGACGAAGACGGGCGTCTGGAGCCTCTCGGCGAGGTCGAACGCCTCCTGAGCCATCGTGAAGCATTCCTCGGGCGAGGCCGGGAAGAGGACGGGGTGCCGGCCGTCGCCGTGGGAGTTCGTGTGGCAGAGGAGGACGTCTCCCTGCATCGTCCGGGTCGGGAGGCCCGTCGAGGGGCCGACGCGCTGGACGTCGAAGATCACCGCCGGGATCTCGGCGTAGTAGCCGTAGCCGATCAGCTCCGACATGAGCGAGATTCCGGGGCCCGAGGTCGCCGTGAAGGCGCGCGCTCCCGCCCAGCCGGCGCCGAGGACCATGCCGATCGAGGCGATTTCGTCCTCGGCCTGGACGATCGCGGCCGCGGTGTGTCCCGTGCCCGGGTCGGTCCGGTGGCGGTCGCAGAGCTCGATGAACGTCTCGCAGAGCGAGGAGGATGGCGTGATCGGGTACCAGGTGCAGACGGTGGCGCCGCCGAAGAGGCAGCCGAGGGCCGACGCGGAGTTGCCGTCGATGATCAGCTTGCCCGCGGTCGCGTCCATCCGCTCGACGCGGTGGGGGAGCTTCTCGGGGAACGTCGCCGCCGAGTAGTCGAGACCCGCGCGGAGGGCCGCGAGGTTCAGCTCGATCGCCTTCGCCTTTCCGCCGAGCTGCTTCCGGAGGGAGGCCTCGATCTCGACCGGCTCGATCCCCATCAGGTCGGAGAGGACGCCGACGTAGATCATGTTCACGAGAAGGCGACGGAGCTTCGCCTGCTCGGGCGGGAGCGGGAGCTTCGAGGCGAGCTCTCCGAACGGCACCGGGAAGAGGCGGAGGTCGTCGCGGAGCTTCTCGACGGCGAGCTTCCGCTCGTAGACGACGGATGTCCCGGGGGCGGCGGCGATGGCGTCGGCCGCGGCGGTCTCCGGGTTCATCAGGACGAGGACGTCGAGCTCGCGCTTCCTCCCGATGTAGCCGTGGCGGCTCGCCCGAATCGTGAACCAGGTCGGGAGACCCTGGATGTTCGACGGGAAGAGGTTCTTTCCCGAGACGGGGACCCCCATCCGGAAGAGGGACCGGAGAAGGACGTTGTTCGCGGTCTGAGAGCCGGAGCCGTTCGCCGTGGCGACCTGGAGAGAGAAGTCGTTGACGGTCACGGCGAACGGGACGCTCGCGGCGGGCGATGGAGCGGTCGACATTCGGAAACACCTCCCCCCGACGGCCGCTGGCCTCGAGTGCGTGCGGGTCCGGGTGAACCTGAGAATGTACACCGAACCGGCGATCGGGTCCGCCGAGCCGGGGGTATCCTTCGATTTCGGAGGTCACGCGAAGATGGCGCAGAAGAAACCGAAGAAGCCGGGTCGGCCGGTGCCGGCGAAGACGCGCGCCGCCGCCCGCAAGCCCGTCCCCGCGAAACGGACCGCGGCCCCGCCTGCGAAGAGGGCCCCGAAGTCGGCCGCCCGGAAGGTCGCCCGGCCCGCCCCGGCGCCGAAGAAGGCCCCGGCGGTCGACCCGTTCGGCGAGAAGACGCTCGTCGCGACGTTCACCGAGCTGATCCGGCGGGCCGCGACGACGATGCCTCCCGACGTCCTCGACGCCCTCGCGGCGGCGCGCGACCGGGAGGACGAGGGCTCCGTGGCCCGGGAGACGCTCGGGGTCCTCCTCGAGAACTCCCGGCTCGCGAGCGAGACGTCGCGCCCGGTCTGCCAGGACACCGGGATGCCCTACTTCGAGGTCGCGGCGCCTCGCGGCGTCTCGATCGGCGCGATCGAGCGGGCGGCGTCGAAGGCGGTCGGGATCGCGACGGAAAAGGGCTTCCTCCGCCCGAACTCGGTCGACACGCTCTCGGGCAAGAACACCGGGAACACGCCGGGACGGGGCATGCCGATCGTCCATGTCCACGAGCGCGGTCGGGGCGGACTCCGCGCCGACCTGGTCCTCAAGGGGGGCGGCTGCGAGAACGTCGGGACGCAGTATTCCCTGCCGAACACCGAGCTCGGGGCCGACCGCGACCTCGAAGGCGTGAAGAGGGTCGTTCTCGACGCGATCTTCCAGGCCCAGGGGAAGGGCTGCGCGCCGGGCATCCTGGGCGTCTGCATGGGAGGCGACCGGGCGAACGGGCTGGCCGAGGCGAAGCGCCAGCTCTTCCGGAAGCTCGGCGACCGGAGCCCCGAGCCGGCCCTCGCGGCGGCGGAGGAGGAGCTCCTCGAGAAGGGGAACCTCCTCGGCGTCGGTCCGATGGGCTACGGCGGGAAGACGACGCTCCTCGGCGTGAAGATGTCCCACCTCGCGCGCCTCCCGGCGTCCTACTTCGTCTCCATCAGCTACATGTGCTGGGCGACGCGGCGGGCCTCCGTCGAGGTCTCACCTTCCGGAAAGGCGGTGTACGCGCAATGAGCGAAGCGAGGAAGCTCACGACGCCCCTGACCCCCGACGTCGTCCGGTCGCTGAAGCGCGGAGACGCCGTCGAGGTCTCCGGCCTGATGGTCACCGGGCGCGACGCCCTCCACAAGCTCTGGACGAAGAGCTGGCCCGAGTACCCCGACCTCGACCTGCGCGGGTCGATCCTCTACCACTGCGGGCCGGTCATGCGGAAGGAGAAGGACGGCTCCTGGAGCGTCCTCGCCGCCGGGCCGACGACCTCGATCCGCGAGGAGCCCTACCAGGCCGCCGTCATTGGGAGGTACGGATTTGGCGGCGTCGTGGGTAAGGGGGGGATGGGGCTGAAGACGCTCGCCGGGCTGAAGGAGCACGGCGCCGTCTACCTCCACGCCCACGGCGGCGCGGCGCAGGTCCTCGCGCGGCGGGTCGTCCGGGTCCTCGGGGTCAAGCACCTCGAGGAGCTCGGTGTCCCCGAGGCGATGTGGATCTACGAGGTGAAGGACTTCCCGCTCATCGTCACGATGGACGCCCACGGCGACTCGCTCCACGAGGACGTGAAGAGGTCCTCGAAGGAGGTCCTCGACGGGCTGCTCGGGAGGAAGAAGCCGGCCGCCTGATGCGGATCGTCTCCCTCTGCCCGTCGACGACCGAGACGCTTGTCGCGTTCGGACTCGGAGGGAGCCTCGCGGGGGTGACGCGCTACTGCGTCCACCCCCGCGAGGCGCTCGCGGGGATTCCGCGGGTCGGCGGGACGAAGGACCCCGACCACGCCGCGATCGCGGCGCTCGCGCCCGACCTCGTCCTCTGCAACGCGGAAGAGAACCGCGAGGCCGATGTCGCCGCGTTGGCCGCGCGACACCGCGTCGACGTCAGCCACCCCACACGCGTCGCGGACGTCCCTCCGCTCCTTCGCCACCTCGGCGCCCTGACGGGGAGCGAGTCGGCGGCGGAGGGGTGGGCGCGACGGGTCGAGGAGCGGCTCGCGACCGCCCGCCCCGCGGCGCGCCCCGTTCGTTTCGCCTACCTGATCTGGAAGGGACCGTGGATGGCGGCGGCCGAAGGGACCTACATCAGCGACCTGCTCGAGACCTTCGGCGGCGTGAACGTCTTCCCGGCCGCGCGCGGCCCGTGGCCGCGGACGGACGAAGCCGAGCTGGCCGCGCTCGCGCCCGAGCTCGTCGTCCTCCCCGACGAGCCGTACCGATTCGGGGAGAAGGACCGGGCGCTTCTCGGCGGACTCCTCCCGGAAGCCCGGGTCGAGCTCGTTCCTGGCGACGATCTCTGCTGGCACGGCGTGAGGACGCTCCGCGGCCTCGAGGCGGCCGGAGCGCTCCTCCACGGGAGGACGTCGTGAAAGGCGGGTTCCCCGCGGCCCTCGCTCTCGGCCTGATCCTGATGGCCGGAAGCGTCGGGAGCGCCGGGACGGACGCCGGAGGAGAGAGGCCGGACGGATCGTGGGTCGTCGTCCAGCGGGACGGCGCGCGCGTCGTCTTCGACTCGCTCCCGGAGCGAAAGGGGACGCGGCTCGTCGGACGCCTCCTCGCGGGGGGCGCGCTCGTCTCTCTTCCGCTCGCTCGGATCGACGAGGCCGCGACGCGGGTCGCGAACGAGCCGGGAACTCCGAGGCCGGCCCCCGCCCCGACGGCGACGCCGGCCCCCAAGCCGTTCGAGACGCCCCCCCTCGGAGACCTCGTGAAGCTCCGGGCCTCCGGCGAGGAGGCCCGCGCGCACATCGAAGGCGCGAGGAAGGGGACCCCGGCCCCGCCGAGCGCCGCGCGCGACGTCCCTCCGGTCGAGGTCGCCGAGCCGACCGACCTTCTCGGCCGCGGCGAGCGCTACTGGCGGAATCGGGCGGATCAGAGGCGGGAGGCGCTCGAGGCGGCGGCGGCCGACCGGCAGGTCGCCGAGCGCGTCCTCGCGGAGGCGGAGAGGGCCTGGCTCGGCCTGAGCGAGGCGGAGACGACGACGTTCGTCCTCCACCTTCTCGAGGCCCGGGAGCGCGCCGAGCGCGCCCGTCAGCGGCACCTCAGGGAGGAGAAGCGCTGGGAGGAGCTCGGCGAGGAAGCGCGCAAGGCCGGCGCCTACCCGGGCTGGCTTCGCTGAATCCCGCCCCCCCCCGGCCCCCCCGCTGCCGCGGGCGTTTCGGAGCTCAGCCTCTCCTTCTCAAGAGATCCAGGAACTCCTCTCGGACCGTCTTCTGCTTGAAGACCCCGCGGATGGACGAGGTGACGGTGACCGAGCCCGGCTTCTTCACTCCGCGCATCTCGACGCAGAGGTGGCGGGCCTCGATGACGACCATGACGCCGAGCGGCTTGAGCTCCTCCCAGAGGACGCCGGCCACCTGCTCGGTGAGCCTCTCCTGGAGCTGGGGCCGTCGGGCGAAGAACTCCAGGATCCGTGGGAGCTTCGAAAGCCCGACGATCCGCTCCTGCGGGATGTAGGCGATGTGCCCGTGCCCGTAGAACGGGACGAAGTGGTGAGCGCACATCGAGTAGAAGGGGATCTCCTTCTCGATGACCATCGCCTGGTAGCCCTCCTCGTTCGGGAAGGTCGTCAGGCTCGGGAAGTTCCCCTCCTCGAGACCCGAGAAGATCTCGAGGTACATCTTCGCGACCCGCCGGTCGGTGTCGCGAAGGTTGTGGTCCTGCTCCGGCGAGAGGCCGAGAATGCGGATGATCTCTCGGACGTGACCGGAGATCTGGTCGATCCGCGGATCGGTCGGCGCCGGGGCGTCGTGGAGCTCGAGATGGGAGCCCGTCTGGGATTCCGGAATCTCAGCCATCGGGAGATCATACGGTCCGCCGGAGGGGAAAGATGGCCAAGCCGATCCGGGAGCCTCGCGCCACGAAGATCGTCGCCACGATCGGTCCGCGTGCCGAGACGGGGGGCGAGCTCGTCCGCCTCCTCTCCGCCGGGGTCGACGTCGTTCGGATCAACGGAGCGCACTGCCGGCCGGGAGACATCGCGAGGCGCGTCGCCCTCGTCCGGGCCGCCGAGAAGGCCCTCGGGCGGCCGGTCGGAGTCCTGCTCGACCTCGGCGGGCCGAAGATCCGCGTCGGCCCGATCGTCGGCGACACGACCGTCTGGGAGGCGGGAGACCTCGTCGAGATCGTCCCGGGACGCGCTCCCGGCTCCGGCCGGACGATCTCCGTGACCTACCCGGCCCTCCTCTCCGAGGTGGCGCCCGGAGCGGAGATCCGGATCGCCGACGGCCTCATCCGGCTGAAGGTTGAGAAGCGGGAGCGCGGATCGCTGCGGGCACGGGTCCTCGCGGGAGGGACGGTTCGCAAGGGAGCCGGCGTGAACCTGCCGAGCTCGGCGCTCTCGGCGCCCGCGGTCACGCCGAAGGACCGGCGCGACCTCCGCGAGGGGCTCGAGGCCGGCATCCAGTTCGTCGGCCTCTCGTTCGTGAGGAGCGTGGAGCACGTGAAGGCGCTGCGACGCCTGATCGCGGCGGTCCCCGCCGAGCGCCGGCCGTGGATCGTCTCGAAGATCGAGCGCGTCGAGGCCGTCCGCTCGCTCCGCGAGATCGCCGCGGCGTCCGACGTCCTGATGGTCGCGCGCGGCGACCTCGGCGTGGAGATCGGCCTCGCGGCGGTCCCGGGCGTGCAGCGGGCGATCCTCGCGGTCGGTCGCGAGAAGGCGGTGCCGGTCATCGTCGCGACGCAGATGCTCGAGTCGATGGTCGAGAACCCGGTCCCGACACGCGCGGAGGTCTCCGACGTGGCGGGCGCCGTCCACGACGGCGCCGACGCGGTGATGCTCTCCGGGGAGACCGCCGTCGGGGCCCATCCGATCGAGGCGGTCGCGACGATGGACGAGATCGCCCGGGTCGCGGAGGTCCAGCGCTCCGTCGCTATCGAGCCGCCGGAGCGGGGCGCGACGGGGGAGGACCACACGCCGGTCGTCTGCGACATGGCGGTCGTCGCCGCCCGGCGCGCCGGCGCCCGCGCGATGGTCGTCTACACGGCCTCGGGGCGGACGGCACGCCTCCTCTCGAAGGAGGGGACGCGCCTTCCGATCGTCGCGATCACGAGCTCCGAGGAGGTGCGGCGACGGCTGACGATCCTCCGGAACGTCGCCTCCTTCCGAATCCCCGACTCCGCCTCCGTGGAGGAGATGGTCGCGAGCGGGGACGCGGTCCTCCGCGGGCACGGCCTGGCCGGGGCGACCGTCGT
>Ga0209604_1000626_pt1 | contig 32406 bp, 28 predicted proteins | sample AD_UKC097_MetaG_FD_184405 | JGI IMG/M metagenome (GOLD analysis project Ga0209604, IMG submission 184405) | Active sludge microbial communities of municipal wastewater-treating anaerobic digesters from USA - AD_UKC097_MetaG (SPAdes) (version 2) | ecosystem: Engineered > Bioreactor > Anaerobic >... | reverse complement strand
CTTGAGGAATGTCTGTCCCTTTTCCCGCGCCGGCGCGGTGATGAGGGTGAGGGCATAGTCATCCTCCAGGGCCCACGACTTGAACTCTATCGTGCGCTGCCATGAGGGGCGCACTATGGTCATGCTCATGACGCTGTAGCCCGAGAGCTCTCCGTTGAACTTCTCATCGGTTTTTTTGATTATCTCTTTGGCACTCAGCTGCTGTGCGGTGGCCGGTCCGCCTGCCGGCAGCAGGATGAGCAGTGCGATGCCTGCGATTATCTGTCCAGTTAATTTCATTCTCTTATAAATTATTTATGTTATTGGTTGCGTCTGGCCTGCATGAAGGTCACAGTTACCCTCCCGGTGTAGCCCAAACTTATGCAAGTCTCATTTGTATCTTTTAATAAGTGCCTCCGTTACCTTTTCAAAGTATTCTCCCTGGTATTGTTCCTCGGAGAAGATTGAAGTGATGGCAAACCCCTTGATGGCATTGATAAACATGAGCAGGTCAGTCATCGGATCATAGTCCGGACCGGCATTCTCTCCCTTCTTCCGGAAGTATTCAACCAGGAGGTTCATCATGTTTTCAGTGTATTCTCTGAATGGTTGTCCTGATATTGATAATGACCCCGACTCCTCCCCGAACAGTTTCTCATATACTCCCGGCTGCATCATTATCCTGAAGAGCAACTTCCAGAACTGTCTCTTCTCATGAAGAACCTTGAAGACTTTCCGTATGAAGAGTTCAAATTCTTCGGTGGTCAGATGACTGTCGTGATCAGGATTGAAATAGCCGTATATCTCCGTCACCGACCTGTCCATGATAGCCGTAAGGAGATCCTCCTTGCTTTTGAAATAGTTGTACATGAGGCCCTTTGATATGCCGGCATGCTTTGCTATCTGACTGATGGTAGTAGTATGGTACCCTTTCTGAGAAAAGAGTTCCAGTGCTGTGTCCATGATGAGGTTTCTCTTTTCCTCCCTCATCATTTCAAACTGATTTGGAGTTCTTGGTGACATCCCTTTACTTTTTTGAATGACCGTTTAACCAATTAATCCCCCTATAAAAAACCGTTTTATGACTGAACGGTTGGTCAAAGATAAAACGCTATTTATGTAAAAGCAAGTTTTTCGGGAAAATTTTTTCTTTCAGGCACTTTTTTTCTGGCTTCATCAATGTAAAATTCTATTTTACTGTACTTTATGATTCGCAAAAATCGGATAAGCAGCTATTGGGTGGGAATCCGGTTACGCATTTATAATAGACAACTGAATATACTCATTATTGTTCATTTCAAATGAACATTATTATATTGTTTTGTTCATTCATAATGAAAACTGTTCTCCTATACCAGGCTGAAGGCAAATCTTGGGTTTGGAAGTATGAATACGGTAAAAAGCTATATGGCATTCATGGAGAATTCATATTTGCTGTTCCAGGTTGAAAAATATGATACATCGCTTAAGAGACAGATAATCAACAACAAGAAGGTATACTGTATTGATAATTCATTTCTGAATCTTGTCTCTTTCGAGACCACCGTGAACCTGGGACGGAAGCTGGAGAATATTGTTTTTGTTGAACTGAAGAGGAGAAAATACACCATTCATTACCACAGAGAAAAATTTGAGTGTGATTTTGTATTAAGCCTTAAAAACAGGGTGGCAGGCGTAATACAGGTATGCTATCAGCTTGATAATGATAATATGGCCCGGGAGATTAATGGTATTGTCGAAGCTGTTACATTATACCAGCTCAAGGAGGGGCTTATTCTTACCATGGATCAGGAAGAGGAAAGAAGCACAAATGGCATAAGTATTCATGTGCTTCCGGTATGGAAATGGCTGCTGAGGTGAGAAATGCCAGCATATGTAAATTCTCTTTTAAAGCAGACCCACAATTGCAATAATCTGTTTCAGAAGTCATTGCCTGAAAAAAATCCGGGAGAGATAACCCTCCCGGATTGATTAACTGCAGACGCACCGGTTTACAATTCCTGCGTAAATTCTATTTCAGTGCAAAGCTGATCGGAACAGAATAGTATATGTTAACCGGTTTACCCTTCATTTTACCCGGAATCCATTCAGGGCAGAGGTTCATTGCCCTTACCGCTTCGTTATCAAGAAGTGGATCAACGCCTCTGACCACACTGACGTTTTCCACCTTGCCTTCGGAGGTGACAATAAACCTGAGTATGACCTTACCCTGTATTCCTTTTTCTTTAGCTTCCGCCGGATATTTGATTGTTTCATATAACCATTTGAACAGTTCTGCGTCACCTCCGGGAAACTCAGGCATCTCATCAACCATGATATAAACGATTCCGTTGTTTACCCTGTCCGGTTGTTGAAATCTGATCAGCAGCTCTGACTTAAAGGGTTCGTTGGCGTCTTTGTTTTCCGGGCTTTTCCAGCGGGGTGAAGATTCCATGACCCTGGTGAGTTCTGCAGCAAAGAGCGGATCAGTGTCGGGGGATGGATTTATCTGCGAGACAGAGCCGTTTGTCTCAACCGTATAGCTCATTCTTGCCCAACCGCTTAAGCCTTTCGCGGCAGCCTCGGTCGGGTATTTGGCACGCTCTGCCACCCAGTCGGCAAATGCCAGGTAGCTTTCACCCTTGAATGTCGGAAAGTCTTCTTCATCCTTTCTGGGATAGGGCAGGATCACGCCCGACTCTTTTGCCTTGCTTCTTGAAGTAACCTCGAAGGCTCCCCTGGCTCCCTTCTCGCCATATTTTTCCTTTGCCGCCTCAGGCATTAGGTAGGTATACCTGCCATAATCCTTTCCAAGCTTTATTGTAGCCTCTTCAAGAGACAGATCTGTCACCGTACCGTCAATAACAACAATTTCGGCCCCTTCGGCAGGTACACGTCTTGCAAAAAGCGGGTTGGCCTTCATTGTCACTGTTGCTCCTCGGGCAGATTCGGCAGTAAGAGAAACGGGTTCGTAGCCGCTGGCAGTGAACATAATGGCAACGTATGAGGGTAAGTCACTGAAGTAAAACCTGCCCGACTCATCGGTTGTAACGCTCAGGGAGGTCCCGGAAACATTGACGGTTACTCCCGGTAATGGGGTGCCATCCTCTTTGACTACCGTCCCCTGAATATCTTTTATCATGCTTTCCGAATCCATGGTTCCGTTCCCGTCATTATAGGAATAAACGGGATCAGCGAACGCGTACAGCATTACAGCCACAAGTGGCAGTACAAGAAGCAATCTGAGCTTCCTGAATGGAGAATAAGTTTTCTTTTTCATCATTTCAAACCTGTTTGTGTAAAACGAAAAGTTGAATGAATTGGAGAGGCTGATCAGCCTGGCGCTGAAGACCTGGTTGAGAAGAGCCGCCCTGTATCCTGCCGGGTCAGATGTACTCTGCAGAGCCTCCTCGTCGGCAAGATTTTCGTGATTCTGCCTGACCAGCGCGGAGTAGATCCATACAAACGGATTCATCCATTGTACCATGCTCATCACTTCAACAAGCAGGAGATCAAACCAATGTTTCTGTCTGAGGTGCACCATCTCATGGTTCAGTATCTCCCTGGCCTCACGCCCGCTCAGTGAAGGATTGATAAAAACGTAATTGAAAAATGAAAAGGCGGAGGTATATTTTTCTGATCTGATCAGTAAAGCTTCTCCTTCCCTGTGTGCCGGCCCGCTTCTTACAACGCGGTACACCGTGAAGAGGTACTGCATTGTCCGGCCCAGCATGAAGAGTATGCCTGCTGCATAGAATATCATGAACCATTTCAGCGGGTCTGTCTCCTCTACAATCTCTGCCGCCGCTGCCGGTGGCAAAGACAGAACCGGGGTCAATCCCTGCGTCTCCTGCATGAGCGGGGCGGGAAGCTCAACCCTGTAATGCAGTGTTACCAGCGGAAGGAGCAGTGAGAGAACCACTCCTGACAGAAGATAGATTCGCTTAAGCATAAAAAACCTCTCCTTCCGGAGAAAGAGGAGGTAAAGTAAAGTGAAGCCTGCGAGCCATGCGGCTGATTTCAGCAGGTAGAGCGCAACCTGTTCCATATTTTAGTCCTGTTGGTCATCATCAAGGTCTTCCCGGGCCTCCTCGAGTATCCTGTCAAGGTCCTTAACCGAAAGATTCTTCTCCCTGGCAAAGAACGATGTCATTGCAGGGAATGAATTGTTGAAGTACCCCTCGAGCAGCCCGAACAGCTGGTGCTTTGAGTACTCCCGTTTCGAAACAAGCGGATAGTAAAGGAACACATTCGCATAGGCCCGGTGATCCACATAACCCTTCTTCTCAAGCACCTTCAGTACTGTGGAGATTGTGTTCCTTGCCGGCTTCGGATCTTCAAACTTTTCCCTGATATCCTTCACCACTCCCTCCTCCAGGTCCCATAATATCTGCATTATCTGCTCTTCCGCCCTGGTCAGTTGCATAATCAATCTATTTAAAATAACACATCTATGCCCGTTTCCGGACACTTAATTTCAATCAATCCTTCACAACAAATATACGACTATATTTATAGACGCGCAAGTTTTTATGAATTTTTTCGTCTATTTTTATAGTCGACAACCATAATTAACTATATATCAATTACTAATTGATATGATAGGGTGGTAGAGATGCGGCGGGGTTCGCAGCTCACTGCCTGCATTCCGGTCGGCTGTCAGAATCCCTGAAGCAGATTTAAGAGCTTCTCCCGCTCAGTGGTGCCCGGGTCAATTTACCTGACCGGGAGGAGATTACCTACAATCAGATTACACTCCCGCTTTACCTTGTCCGGAGTCTGAGGAAAACGGTCATTCAGTATTCATCAATTATCATTCAATTGTTGACAAGGAATAACAGCCTACGGGGTTAACTCAGCCGAAAGACAATGAATGACGCCGTTTCTGTTTCGTTACAGGTCAGATGTAAGGAGAAAATCAATCAGATTATACCATTTTATACCATTGCGCTCGCTGCCAAAGTGCTTGTCCATGGATAATACTATTTTGGGGTGGTTGTCCCTCACTGATTCAAGAACACCAAATTCTCTTTCGACAACAGCCTCATCAGCAAGCATATATGTAACCTGAATGTACATCGTCTTATTGCCTTTTACAGCTATGAAATCGATTTCCTTCTCATAATATTTGCCTATCCTGACCTTATATCCTCGTGTTATCAACTCGAGGAAAACAATATTCTCGAGTTTGCCGGAAATGTCCTGAAATTTATCTCCAAGAATAGCGTTTATGAAACCTACATCTCCCAGGAAGTATTTGTCGTAAAGTTCAAGCTGTCTTTTGCCTTTGATGTCAAAGCGACTAACCCTGTGAGACAAAAATGAATTAGTCAGCCAGAGTAAATAATTTTGTACCGTATCTGCCGAGCAGGTTAATTTCTGCGATCTGATGTAATTACTGATTGTCCGGGCAGTAGTAACATTACCGCAATTGTCTGCAATATAAAGGGCTATCCGTTCAAGCAGGGCAACATCACGTACCTGGTTCCTTGAAACGACATCCTTCAGCAAAATGGTACTGTATATTGCATTTATATACTGACCGATAACTTCATCAGCAAATTCCATTCTGTGGATTCCCGGGAAACCTCCATATTTCATGAAAAGGGCAAACTCATCATCCCTGTCAGCCGTTGATTTGTTTCTGAATGTAAGAAATTCACTGAATACAAGAGTATTCATCTTAAATTCAATATACCTCCCAGTTAAAAGTGTTGCCAGGTCAGATGCCAGTAAATCCGCATTGGACCCTGTGATGTATATATCTGCAATCCCATCTGCAAAAAAGCCGGCAATTGCCTTCTCCCACTGTTCAATTTCCTGAACCTCATCAACAAAGAGGTACTTTCCGGATTTGTTCTTCTTCAGATTTTTGGTTACAAAATCATGAAGATCCACATAGGTCCTGATGAAGTCAAATTCCATTGAATCTTTATTGATATACAGCATATCAGCAGGGTCTGTTCCTTTATTTTCCAGCTCATTAATAAGCAGTTTCAGGAAGGTGCTTTTACCGCATCTTCTGATCCCGGTTATCACTTTTATTACAGGTTTACCGATGAACGGAGCTATTCGATCAAGATAGATGTCTCTTTTTATCATCTTCCGCATTTTTATAATCAGTACAAAGATATCAAACAGAATCGATTATATTATGTTTATTTTATATATTTTATAAAGTATCGATTATGTTAGTGTTTTTTAGTAAGAAACACTTCGATTTTACTGAAGGAGTCATTCAATGGCTTTGCCCGCCGAAGTTTTCTTTGGCCTCCGACTTCGCAGGACATATTCCGCTTTGTCGGACGAAGGCCGAAGCTTTCTTTGGAAACCGTAGCTTCTGCGGAAGGTCCAGCAAAGGAGATAACGAAGGCTGGTCACTCAATTGTTTGACAATGAATGACCAGCCTCCGCAAATGCTACGGCTGTCAAAGCAGCGAAGCCAATGACAATGAATGACGCCCCCCGCGTTGCAGGTTTGCCACCAGGGTCATCACCTGGGTTTCGCGGTCGCCAAGGTCCCTTACGATGGCATCGATGCTTTCAAAAGCCAGTAATTTATGGGCTTCAAGCCTGCGGTGTCCGTCTATCAGTTCGTAAGTGTCTCCGGTCTTCCTTACCACTATGGGCTGAAGAAGTCCATTTTCGCGGATGCTCTCCGCGAGTTTGAGCATTTCGCCATCCGGACCTTCGGAAGTGTCTGCCATGCCTTCGATAAACCTGCCCTGCCATGGTGAAGCATGAATAATGCTAACGGGAATCGATAATATTGCATCGTTCATATCAGAGTAATTGCTTTAAAACAGCCGTAAAGTTATTCATAATTCTGAAAAGGCAAAATGACTGTTCTTGATTTATGCTACTGTATATCAATGTATTATAGCGAGTGTCGGTCATGACCGATTGCCAGGGATGCGCTTGCGTCGACCTGTCCGGTGTTTTTTCTAGAAAAAGCGATTTTTATTCGTTCTTGGGCGCTTTGCCACCGACATACGTCATGTTGACGATGAGGTCATCTTGCCTCTTGAAATAAGGATTGTTGCCATTGTCATCAGTATCTGCTATGTCGCCACATCCGCCATTGTAGTCAAATATCCAGTCAACTGCTTGTATCGCTTCTTCTGCGAATTGTCCGAGGTACATGGCTGTTCCGTAGGGGACGTGTCCATCTCCAAGGTCGTATGTGTTCGCTCTTGTCGTGCTTATTTGAAGATGCCCTTTACCTGGCTGAGGCTCCGTCCTGTCGTAGAAGAGGTTGATGCTTCCTGCGGTCGGGTGGTATGTTGCGGTTTCAACAAAGTTGACGTTGAGGATGACGAGTCCTGTTCCTCTCGTCCAGAAGTCTTGGTCAAATAAAGCTGCTCGTTCTCTGATGGCTTGGAGTTCACTTGCGGTTATGTCAGCTCCGTGGGTGCCTGCTGAGAGATCGACTTCCTTCGTTATTCCCCAGATGTTCATCGCCCGGTTGCCTCCTGAGCTGTACACCCATTCTTTCCCGCCGTTCACGTGCGTCCTGAAGCTGACGTCGTTGTACATGTCCGTGTCCAGGCTTAATACCCATGCCGTGTCTCCTGAGATGCTCGGCGTGAAGAGGTCGTTGATCGTGGTGGTGAGTGTGGTCGTCCTTGACCCGTTGCTCGCCGTCGGTTGTCGCCTGCTGCGTACCACGGTGAGGATCTTCGCCTCTTTTCCTTGGGCTGCCGCGCTCGTGTTCGTATAGTAGAGTTGTATCTGGGTGCTGCCGTCGTAGTCCCCGGTGAGCGTGACGTCTTGGACGTGTTGCGCGTCGGTGACGTTGTACGCGTGTTCTTGTCCGTCGTTGAGCGTCTTGATGATGAACACGAGCCCGTTGTCGTACTCATCAGCGGTCTGGTTGGCGAACACGACGCTTTCGCTGAAGCTGTTCGCGGCGATCTCTTCGATCGTCTCGTTCACGTTGTTTGTTCCGGTGTTGATGTTTGCGCTCCCGTTCTTCGTCAGGTAGCCTTCTTTGCTCACGGTGTGGCTGATCGCTGTGCTGACAGGCTCTGAGTAATTGTTCTCTGCGATGGTGAATGCGGTGAGCGTGACGTTGCCTGACGTGTTCGTCGTCCCACTTTTTCCCTGCGAGGCGCTGACATTCGCTCCTGAGACGTTCTGGCTGTCTTGGTCCTTGATGGTGTACGTGATGTCGCCTGAGAAGTCGTTCGCGACGAGGGTTTCATCGATGCTCTTGCTCGCGCCCACGCTGGTCTGCTTGGCCGCGACGTCCTGGTGGCCCGTGCCTGTGGGGTTGATGTCGTACGTGATGGTCTCGGTTTCGTGCTCGCTCGTCCAGTGGTACGTCACGGTCTACGCGCTCGTGTTCAGCGTCTTTGTTCCTTCGCTGTTGGTGAGGATGATGGGCGAGTCGCGCACGAGGTGTCCTTCTCCTGCTTCGCTGCTGATGAGGGTGATGGTCAGGCTGTGCTGATAGGCTGCTTGTTCGAGGTTGAATTCGAGCTGTTGGCCGCCGGTGGTGATGGGGATGTTCTTGATGATCAGGGTCCGGTAGCCGTTGCTGGTGATCCTGGCGCTGTCGATCTCGTCGTCGCTCATCGCTATTTCATGGTCGGGTGTCTTGTACGCGTTGGTCGCGCCGTTCGGGCTGCTCGCGGTGCCGTAGAGCCAGATGGTCTTGTTCAAGGTGAGCGGCGTGAGGTTGATGTCCAGGATCTTCTAGTCCGTGACGCTGTACTTCTTGATGAGGAAAGGCAGGCATCCTTCCTTCTCCGCTTTGACGCTGTCGAGTGTCTCCGTCGGGTTCTCGGTGATGAAGGAGAGCTCGTACGCCTTGTTGTACACGCTGGTCCTCTTGACTGGTTGTCCGTCGTCCCACGCGGTGACGCTCGTCCCTTCTGGCGAGCTGATCGTGCTCATGATGGTGTGCGTGAAAAGATCTTCCGCTGACCTGCATCCATTAAAGCAGAGGGCGGTAACAGCAATCACCGGTATTATAACCAACCGCGACCCCTTATTCTTGCAGGCAGAAAAAGAGATAAATATCCCTGCTTTTGAATGTATTCCGACTGAATGCATCTGGTAGCACAGTTGAAACGACTAAAATTAGGAAATTAATTGACTGACTTTATTTTGCAACTATTGATTTTGATTAATTGAGGTTTTTTAAAGCCAAATGATCGGCTGCAGTGATTTATTGGTTACAGAACCTTATTGCACTTTCATCTTCCAGGATTAAAGCTTACCATCTCTTTCTTACAAGTAATCGATCTCCTGTCAATTATATCTGAATATTCTGAGATTACATTCGCAATTGTTCTGTAATTTCTGCCATTATGATCGGTCAATTAATACAAAAACCCAAAGAGCCATAGCGGAATCGTTTTTCCCAAGCCATATACAATATCATCCTTCACGACGAATGCGTTATCAACTTCTGCTGATTGACTGCCGGTTTTCCTGCTGCCCCCTGCTTCAATTGTGTAACTGCCTGCAAATTTGTTGTTATAATACAACATTATGACATCGATATTGATGTTTTGACTCAACAATAATATTTCGGGGAAAACTCTATATGTTTAGAATTGCAGGGTTGCTGTCAGAACCCTTCAAGCAAGTTCAGAAGTTTCTCATGCTCAGTGTCGCCCGGGGCAATCAGTCCTCAGTTTGAGGCTCCGACACAGGAGGAGACTCAATCCCGCACGCGAAGTGTCGGGACGGCCGTTGGCAGTCAGAACCCGAAAAATTAAAAAGTCTCGAGTAGCTTAAGCAGCTTCTCTTTCTCCTTCTGTCCCTCTGTCTTTTTCAGAAGCTCTGAGAGCCAGTTGCCGTACATGGGATTGGGAAGCACGATGTATTTTGTGCCGAAGAGACGGCGGTCGGCATCAACAGCTGCAAAGCCGTGGTCAGAGCCCCGTTTCTCGTAGATGCCACTGTGGTCAGCCAGATTGTCGCCCACCAGTAGCAGAATCTCATAATCCTTTTCAACCAAAGCCCGTCTCTCCACCTTTGAGGAGGTGGTCTCCTTCAAAAGCATATGAGTGCTGTCAGCATTGACAAATCCCCAGGCTGCCATGTTTTCAATGGTGGGTCCCATCTCCTGCACGGTTCTGTTTGAGACATAGAAGACCTCAACGCCCAATGAGTCGGCGTAGCGGGTGAACTCCACCGCGCCCGGGAGAGGCCTGGCGCGGGCCAGTTCCACCCACCGGAACCAGTCATCATTGTTGAAGGACCTCTTCGCAAGCACCTGCCATCCCTGGAAAGGGGAGTTGTCGAGCAGAGTCTCATCGATATCAAGTACTGCCGCAGCAGGCTTCGCCCGGCCGGCCCATGCCAGGTTTTCTGCGAGAGCGATCTGCGCATTCCGGAAGCACTGGTAGTAAAGCGCGCGCATTTCGGCTGATTTCTGGTACCATAGCGTGGCAAGGATCAGATGGTCCTGGCCCTCCTCCGTGGGCTGGGTTGTTTGTCTCACCGTGGCACAGGATGCCACCATTATCAGAAGGGTAACAATAATGAGCTTTTTCATCCGTTTTTATTCTGTTGAAAATAAACTAATTGACAAAAACCGGTCCATTTTGTTTGTTATTGCCTAAGTAACAAATAATTGGCCGATGCCGTTTATATTGTTTGAAAGATTTTTAACTTTAACCGTACCATACCAAAAAGTAACCTGCAATGTCAACCTTAAAGCTGATGCTGGGGATGATCCCCTCAACCTCCAAGATCGAACAGGAAGAGAAGGCTCTGATTGCCGAGTATGAAAAGATGATTGCCTTTGCCGGCTCGGAAGCGCTGGCAAAATACAACCGTCTTCATGAAAGTGTCAACTCCGCCGGATTCCAACAGAAGAGAAAGGAGATAGAGTCGCTCTCATACAAAGGCTCGGAGGAGCACGCCAGGGAGGCAGAATTCATGGCCCTGAAGAAGGCAAAAGACATTGTCTCATATTTCAAGACAGAAGGCAGCGCCCTCCTGAAGAATTTCCAGTCGCTTGACGGATCAGCCAGGATAAAGGAGATCGAAGATCTTCAACTCTTTGTGCAGTCTCCTGAATTCAAGCAGAAGGAGAAGATGAAGCCAATCACCTTCAAGGATACTGAAGAGTATGGCAAATGGCTTGAATTCAAAAAACTGAAGGCCGACAGGGAGGTGAAGAAGAACCTGAATCCGGAGAAGGTGAAAAGGTTTTCCGAGTTGCAGGCCCTGGTGACCTCTTCGGCGTTCCTGCTGAAGAAGAACATGAAGCCGATCAGGTTTAAGGATACTCCCGAATATCAGAAACTTCAGGAACTAAAAACAAAAAAAGGGGCATCAGATGTAGTCAGCTATTACAGGTTCCGCGAGTCAAAGGATTATCACAACTGGGTCCAGGTCAGGGATTCCGCCCGCCTGAAAAGGTATTACGAGCTACAGGAGTACCTGAAGTCTAAGGAATTCAATGAGCGGAAGGAGTACCTGCTTGACAAGCGACGTTTCGAAAAGAGCGAGATGTTCAGAGAGCTTAAGGAGTACGAGGCCCTGAAGAATTCGCCTGACATCAAATGGTATTTCAGCGTTAAGGATTCAAACAGGTTTGACATACTTAAGAACAGGGAGCTGACCTTCAGTGATGAATTTGACGGCACGGCCCCTGACAGCAACAAATGGCTCAACAAATATTACTGGGGTGATAAGCTGCTTCATGACAGCTACAGTATTGCCACCGATCTTCACTGTTACACTCCTTTGGATAATTTTGAGGTCCGGCACAGCGTGCTTCGCATCATCACCAAACCCCAAAAGATAAATGGCAAGGTGTGGGATCCTGCGAAGGGCTTTTTTACCAAAGATTTCAATTTCACCTCCGGGATATTAAATACCGGCGCCTCATTCAGGCAGAAGTACGGCACATTCACTGCCAAGATCAAGCTTGCCGACCATAATGTGCGCAACGCCTTCTGGCTTATCGGCGACCGCATAACACCTCATATTGATGTATGCAGGTCGGGTGGCGGAAAGGTCTGGTTTGACCTCTTCACCTCGCCGGGAAGCCATCTTAAGAAGAGCCTCGGGTCAAGATACCTGTCTGATTTCTATATATACACCCTTGAGTGGACACCCCAGAGCCTTGTCTGGAAGATCAACGGTGTGGAGGTGATGCGTCAGACCACCGGCGTGCCACAGGAGGAGATGTATATCAACCTCGCAGGAGGAGTTGACAAACCCATTGGCGGTATTTCTTCCATGGAGGTTGACTGGGTTCGGGTTTACCAGCCCAAATAACTGCACAAAAAAAGGATATTATGCATCAATACAGGTACCGCCGGGTCTGAGACCCGGCGGTACCTGTATGCAGGCAGTAAACTGATTGGTTTGCGGAGCGATGGGTCTGAGACCCGTTGTTGCCAATTTTTATGCAGGTATCTGTAACATTTGGGGTGTTCAGGCCGTCTTTATAGTGTCAGTGCATTGACCTGGATGACCGTAAAAGAGTACAATAACGCCGTCAGGGAGTTTGGAGACCACGTCTACCGTTTCATCCTCCGCAGCATAAAGGACAGCCACAGGGCTGACGATATTGTACAGGATACCTACGAGAAACTGTGGCGCTGCGTCACTGAAATAGAGTATGTCGCCGTGAAATCATGGCTCTTTTCAACGGCATACAACAGGATGATTGATGTTATCAGGAAAGATTCAAGGATCATAGGCATTGAGTATTATGATGACAGCTCACTATATGCGGAGGAGAGCAGCAGCGACCTGAACGAGGTGCTGCACCGGGCCCTGGAGACCCTTCCGCATGCTCAGCGGTCGGTCATCCTGCTGCGCGACTATGAAGGATATAACTACAGGGAGATAGGTGAAATAACCGGATTATCGGAGGCGCAGGTCAAGACCTACATCTTCAGGGGACGTGTGGCTCTCAGGAACTATCTTGTAAAGACATCGGTATGGCAATAACGGAAGATATGGAATTTCCCCGGCTGACACCGTCTGGTGACAGGCTGCCATCTGGTCGCAGGCTGTTCCGCAAGCCTGAAGAGCTTACTGATGAACAGTTTGACCTGCTGGCGGCTGCATGGGCAGAAGAAGCCATTGACGGCGATGCCTTGTCTGAGGCAGAATCGGTCATGGCAGCCGATAACGGCAGAAGGTCACGCGCGGAGAGCTTCCGCCGCCTCCGTCTTGTGCCAGGCAGTGAACACTGGCCCGGCATGCGGTCATGTCTCAGGCCTGATCCCGTCAGGCTATCATTCCGCCGTGCAATCATGCCGGCTTTGATGGCCGCCGCAGCCCTGCTGGCGCTTATCATCGCAGGACCGGCATCGGGCAGGCTGAAAATCAAGGAATCAACCGGTATTGCCAGCGCCCCCACTGCCATGACTGCCGCAGAGATACCGGCATCCCGCCCCATTGTAGTAAACAACATCAGGAATGAGGCTGAGGTTAATCTCCTTACGGCAGAAAGCAGCCACGATGAGGCTCAGGTGTATCGCCCCGCAACAGATAGCAGTCAGAATGAGGATGATCTCTTTGTCTCTTCAGGTACGGGCCGTGTATTACCATTGGTCCTCGCATATAATGAGGCAGCTATCTCTTCTCTTTCGCCAGGATTAAGGCATCAAATGGTACCGGTCAGTATGACTGAGGTCACACCGGTGCCAACCCTGGCAGAGGAGAAGAACTGGATGCTCAGGGGTATAACCCTGATAGCCGGCGCTGTGACCGGAAAAGAAAAGGAGATAGACGGATATGCCATCGCCAACAGCTGTGTCAGCGGTATCAACAACCTTCTGGGATGGGAGATGGAACTGGAAAAGGTGAGCAACAGGGCAGGTGATCCTGTGGCAGTCAGCTTCAGTTCATCGCTGCTTTCATTTACAAAACCATTGAACAAAATTATTCCCTGACTGTAACTTTCCGGCAGGGTTGATCGTCCCAGCAATAAATAACAAACAACTTGTATCCATGAAAAGAATATTGATTTTATCAGTGCTCGTTTTTGCCTTTCTGATTCCCGTCGTGGCACAGGAGAAGGAAGAAAAAATAAAGGAGCTGGAAGAGCTTGAACAGCAGGCAGAAAAGACAACTCCACCGGACACCGTCGTTGCAGCGGCGGAGGATACACTGGCCGTGATCATTGCAGAAGATGAAGAAATTGCAGTGGTGGTCAGCGAGGATGCCGGTGACACATCGCGCATTAAAATCGGAGAGATTGTGACCATAGAGGACACCGGTGAGGAGACCGTCATCAGGATCGGCAAAAAGGCAGTAAAAATCTTCGAGGATGAAAATGATACCGATATCACCCGGGAGGAAGAGGAAGACTATGAAGGAGTAAGATACACCCGCCAGACCCGAAGGGACTTTGACGGACATCTTGGCGGACTCGAACTGGGCTTCAACGGCTACTCAACGGGCAGATGGATGCAGAATGAGACACCGCTGGAGAATTATCTCGACCTCAACACGGCGAAATCGACAAACTTCAATATTGTATTTCCTCCTGTGAGCCTGGGATTTACGCGTCATTTCGGACTGGTCACCTCTCTGGGAGTCAACTTTAACAACTACAGGTTTGACGGCAATGTGTCACTCGTAGTAAATGACGACGGAATTATTGCCGCCGTCTCTCCTGCGGATCCGATACGTTTTGAAAAGAGCAAGCTGGCAACGGTATACGGTTTTATCCCGGTGATGCTTGAGTTGCAGATCCCCGTTAACCACAGCGGAACCATCAACCTGGGAGCAGGAGTGATCGGAGCAGTCAAGCTGGGTTCACATACCAAGGTTGTCTATTATGATGACGGCAAGCAAAAGGATAAAAACCATGACGACTTTAACCTCAATGTATTGAGGTATGGTGTTACCGCAAGGGCGGGATATGAGATGATCCAGGTGTACGGCACCTTCTATCTCTCACCAATGTTCGAGGATAACAGGGGTCCTGAACTCTATCCCTTCGAAATTGGACTCGCTCTTACCATAAACGACTGACAGGTAAGAACGCACGAATAACCGGAGAGGGCATTCAGACAGATGCTCTCTCTTTTTTTATATATCTTTCCGCCTGAAATCAGTCCGGTGTTTTGTGCATTCAAAACCGGGTGATTTTATGTAAGTTTGAGCCATTGATGCAGAGGGCAGTGAATCAGTGCTCTGACCCTGCAAAACCTGCAAAATAAAAGTGAGAAATGAGACTACTTCTAATCAGCAATTCAACCAATGCCGGGGAGGCATATCTTGATTATCCGAAAAACAACATCAGGGAGTTCCTGGGGAGCAAAAAGATAAAGGCTCTTTTCATCCCGTATGCAGCTGTTACCTTCTCCTATGATGATTACGAAAAAAAGGTGAGAGAACGCTTCAATGAGGTGGGGCATGATGTAATATCCATTCATCGTTTCAAGGACCCGGTGAAGGCAGTGATGGATGCTCCGGCCATAGTTGTCGGCGGCGGTAATACATGGATGCTGCTCAGGTGTCTAAGGGAAAAAAAGCTGATTGCGCCGGTGAGAAAGAAGGTCCTGGGCGGCACACCCTATATAGGCTGGAGCGCCGGATCAAACGTGGCCTGTCCCACCATCATGACCACCAATGACATGCCAGTCACTACTCCCTCATCATTCAGGGCGTTCGGGCTTATCCCCTTCCAGATCAATCCCCACTATCTAGATGCCAATCCCGCCGGCCATGCCGGCGAAACAAGAGAACAGAGGATAGAGGAATTTATTGAGGTCAACAGGGATATCTATGTTGCCGGGCTGCGTGAAGGGACCATGTTCCTCCTTGAGGGCAGGAAGCTCTCACTGATAGGCCCGCGCAACGCACGCATCTTCAGGTACGGAAGTGCACCTGTGGAAGCAGCCCCTGGCAGTGACCCGGGCTTCCTGCTGAAGAAGAGGAAAAAATAGACCACATAGCCACCCGGCACCATGAAACTGGTAAAAAAAATAGCGCTTTTTGCCGGAGGCATCCTGCTGCTGACCATACTGGTGCCCGGCATAGCTGCCGTCATATGGCAGGAGAAGGTGACCGGCACACTTGTGCGCAAAGTGAATGAGAGCGTTGATACCAGGATTTCATATGGCGACCTGCGCCTTACTATCTTTGAGTCTTTCCCAAATATCACGGTCAGGTTCAGCGACCTGTTGGTTGAGCCATCACCCTTTTATGACAGGACACAGCTAAGGCATGAGGATAATGACACCCTGCTGTATGCATCATCTTTCTCTCTGACAGTGTCTACACCCTCCCTGCTCACAGGGACGGTGGCAGTACGGTCAATAACTGCCAGGGATGGAGAGGTTAACCTGCTGACCGACAAGAGGGGAGATATCAACTACCGGGTAATGCCCGAAAAGAAAGGGAACGGAAAGAATGTGAGGCTGAAGAATATCAGCGCGGTAAATATCAGAGCGGTATATAATGACCGCAGCTCGGAAATGCGGTTATCAGGGATCATAGGGCAGGCTATCCTCGGCGGCGAGATCTTCCGGACAGGTATTTATCTCAATACCATACTGAATGCCCGGCTGGACTCCGTGAGCCTGAACGGCAACACCATCAGGGAGATCCCCGTAACCGCCGCAGTCAAACTCCGCAAATCAGCCAGCTCACTCTCCGTGGCCAAAGGATCACTCTCGGTGGCTGACCTTAATTTTGACATCAGCGGCAATATCAACTATTCCGCCTCAACATTGAATCTGTCCATTGACGGAAAGAAAATCAGCATTGCGTCATTGATCTCCCGGCTGCCTGATAAACTGAAGTCGTTCACCGGCACCTTCTCCCCGGCCGGCATACTTGACCTGACATGTAATATCTCAGGGCCATACGGCGAAGCCGGCAAACCTCATATTGATGTTACATGCGGACTCACAAACGGTAAGATGAGCCATTCAGCCAGCGGATTCAGGGTGAATAACCTCGAGTTCAGCGGAGGCATTACAAATGGTGATCATAACTCCGCGGAGACATTCCGCATAACGGTTGACAACCTCTCTGCCAGGTATGGCTCGGCCTCCGTGAAGGGCTCGTTCATGCTTAACAACCTCACCAGGCCCCATGTGACACTGACACTTGACGGGGATCTCGACTTTGATGACCTGGGCAGGATATTCAGATCAGGATATATAAGTGACCAGAGCGGAACGGTCTCGGGAACCATACGCCTTGCAGGAACCATCCCCGGGGATATGAGTATTATTGCTGCACTGCCCCACCTTAAGCCTGATATCTCTATTCTCTTTAAGGATTTCGGGGCTTCCGCGGGCAGGAGCGGACTGGCATTCTCACAGGTGAACGGGTCATTAAGCGTGAAGAATGACCTTGTGGCGGAGAACCTGTCATTGACCTTCAGGGAACAACATATCACACTGAACGCAGTAATGAAGAATTTCATTCCATGGATATCAGGCAGATCGGATATGCTTGACATTACCGGCGACCTGCACGCAGACAGGATAGTAACCTCCTCCTTCACAGCTGAAAAGAGTGATACCCTGGTGACTGCCGGGAAATCTCCCGACCTGTTCCCCGGAGATGTAACAGCAAATATCAACCTTCGGGTTGACAGCCTGATATTCAACAATTTCAGGGCTGCCGGCTTAAGTGCCGGTTTAACCTACAGACCCTATGTCTACACTTTTGACAGGGTGAAGGCAGATGGGCTTGACGGACTGCTTACCGGGGAGCTCATGCTGGGAAGGCAGAAGGAGGGCGGATACATTTCCAGGGCTATTCTTGACGTAAAGGAGATTGATATAAACAAAACATTCGCCTCATTCAATAATTTCGGGCAGGATTTCATAGTGAGCGACAATGTGCAGGGAGACCTCTCCGGCACCGTGACCGTGCTCTCGCCACTTGACAGCGCCTTTGCCACAGTACGTAAAGGGATTGTTGCCGAGGCTCACCTGGTAATAACAGAAGGAAAACTGTTAAGCTTTGCTCCCGCAGAAAGCCTCTCGTCATACCTTGACCTGGATGAACTCAGAAACATCAGCTTTTCAAGAATGGAGAACGATCTGTTCATCAACAATGGTACCGTATCAATACCCAAAATGCTGATAAACTCCTCGGCAGTGAATTTCACCGTGTACGGAACTCATGAATTCGAAGGCGATTATTCATATCATGTTCGCCTGCTTCTGTCCGAGGTGCTTAGCCGCAAAGCCAGGGAGCGCAACAGGGGGGTAAGCGCCATGGGACAGGTGAAGGTTGACGGTAGCGGAAAGGCTACGGTTCCGCTTAAGATAGAATGCATAAACGGCAAAACATCTGTTGGTTATGATCTCGGTCAGGCACAGGATAACATAAAGAGCGATATAGCCACAGAAAAGCAGACATTGAAGGGCATACTCAATGAAGAGTATGGCTGGTATGAGACAGACACCACGCGGATAAAGCCTCAGGAAAACAAGCCCAGATTCGACATCACCTGGGAAGAGGGCAAGGAGCAGAGTGTTGACACAGATAAGCCGGAGGAGGAGGTCAGGGAGAGCCCGATCAGGATACTGCTTAAAAAGAAAAGATAACCGATGGATATATACCGTAAACGACTTCTCTGGAAGGTGCTTCTTCTCATCTTCGCCGTGGTCATAGGCCTCGGATCGCTTTTTTATACCAATGACCTGGTGAACAAGCTCAAGGAGGAAGAGCGAAAGAAGGCGGAGCAATGGGCAGAAGCAACCCGCAGGCTGGTAACCTCGGACGATTTCGAGTTTCTCTTCAGTATCATCGAAGACAATACCACCGTCCCCGTAATACTGATAGATGAGGAAGAGAGCATTCTTTCACAGAGGAATCTTCCGGCATCCATTGCCACTGATACCCTTGCCATGGTGAGAGAGCTCAAACGCATGGCCAAGAGAAATGCCCCCATATCCATTGAATTGCCAAACGGGATCGTCAACCACCTTTACTACCGTGAGAGCACCTTGTTGCGTCAGCTCAGGGTATATCCCTACATTCAGCTGGGAGTGATCCTGTTGTTTATAGGAGTGGCCTATGTGGCGTTCAGTGCATCACGAATGGCGGAGCAGAACCAGGTATGGGTGGGACTCTCCAGGGAGACGGCTCACCAACTTGGAACCCCCACCTCTTCGCTATCAGCATGGAGTGAGATAATAAGCAGCAGGTACCCCGGTACAGACATTGCAGAGGAGTTGCCTGCCGATGTTGAGCGGCTGAGCCGTGTGGCAGAACGCTTTTCCCTGATAGGATCAAAGCCGAAGCTTCAGCCTGAGAATCTGCCGGAACTTGCAGAGTCAACTGCCTCTTACCTCAGAAAGAGGATAGCTTCAACGATTGATCTCAGGGTGGAGGATCAAACCACGGGATGCACTGGCATACCCTTCAACCCTGTTCTGCTGGGATGGGTAATTGAAAACCTGGTAAAGAATTCTGCTGACGCCATGAAAGGCACCGGTGTGATAACAATCAGGCTCACGGAGAACAGTAGCGAGGCTGTGATTGATGTTGAAGATACAGGCAGGGGAATACCGCGAAAGGATTTCAAGACTATTTTCAAACCGGGTTATACTACCCGGGAGCGGGGCTGGGGTCTTGGCCTCTCGTTGTCAAAGAGAATCATTGAGCAGTATCACAGGGGAAAGATCTTCGTGCTTCGGTCAGAGCCGGGCAATGGAAGTTGCATGCGGATAATACTGAACAGGAAAGGTTGATAAAACGTTGCCGCGGTGAAGAGAAGTGATATAGAGATAATGGCGCCGGCGGGCTCATGGGAGTCGTTGCGTGCAGCTGTCAGCGGCGGCGCAGATTCCGTATACTTTGGTGTGGAGAAGATGAACATGAGAGCCCGTTCATCACACAACTTCACCACGGCTGATCTGGCTGAAATAGTTGATTACTGTAAAAATCACGGGCTGAAGAGCTACCTGACGCTAAACATAGTGGTTTATGACGGGGAGATAAGTGAGATGAACAGGCTGCTTGAAGAAGCATCGCAGGCCGGGATCACAGCCGTAATTGCCACTGATCAGGCAGCAATACTCGCAGCCAGGGAAAGAGGCATAGAGATTCATCTCTCCACCCAGCTTAATATCTCCAATACCGAGGCGCTGAAGTTTTACTCACAATGGGCTGATGTGGCCGTGCTGTCAAGAGAACTTAACCTGCAGCAGGTTAAAATGATACATGAGGCTATCAATAGGAATAATATACTTGGCCCCGGTGGCAGACCTCTGAAGCTCGAAATGTTTGTACACGGAGCCCTCTGCATGGCAGTGTCAGGCAAATGCTACCTCAGTCTCCACGAATACAATGCCTCGGCCAACAGGGGTAACTGTTACCAGACATGCAGACGGGGTTATACTGTCAGGGACCGGGAGACAGGTTATGAACTTGACATTGACAACCAGTATATTATGTCACCAAAAGACCTGTGCACCATCGGTTTTCTTGACCAGGTCATAGATGCTGGAGCCAGGGTTCTGAAGATAGAGGGCAGGGCCAGGCCGCCGGAATATGTTGAAACAGTATCACGTTGCTACAGCGAGGCTGCTGCTGCAGTTGCTGACGGTACTTATGGCAGGGAAAAAGTGGATGGATGGATGAGACAACTGGAAAGCGTCTTCAACAGGGGATTCTGGGATGGTTACTATCTCGGGCAGAGGCTTGGAGAGTGGACCACAACCTATGGTTCATCAGCCACAAAAAGAAAGATCTATCTGGGTAAGGTGACCAACTATTTTATCAGGCCGGGAGTGGCGGAGATAAAGCTGGAGACAGGAGACATTAAGGAAGGTGATGAGCTACTGATAACCGGACCCTCAACAGGCCTGGTAAGGCAGACCGTGACCGGGTTGAGAGATGAGTCGGGAAATGAGGTTGTTATAATTCCCCGGGGAGAGGTGTGCTCGATAAAAACAGGCGAGAAGGTAAGGCGTTCTGACAGGGTCTTCAGGTGGATTGACGCCTCTGAACTGAAGAAAGAGTAATTCTATTTCAAATCTTTTGCGGCTTCCATGACCAGGCCTGCATTAACTGCCACATCATCTGTATCAGTGTTTACGTAGATAACCTGTCCCTCTGGCCTCTTTGACAGCCCATAATGATATGACTTGTCATAATACTCAAGGGTGATCCTTATTGCTGTCGGGTAATCACCTCTCTTCAGGGCTTCAAGAGCCTCACGGGTACGGTCGCTTCCCAGTCTTTTTGAGATTTTCATTACTGATGCCATTATCTGTTCAACCGGGAATGATGTGTATTCTTCCAGCAGCCTGGGCATACGTGTTTCCATGCTCATCACGAGCGCCACTACCGGCGCGGCCTTCATCCTCTCAAAGAAGCAGTCCGGCATAAATACTGAGCCAATGTTGCGACTTTCATCTTCAAGCCATATATGGTTCTTCTCATCATGTAACGAGAGATCATCAAAGAGAAGGTTTGCAAAGTGTTCGGAGGATGGCTGCGGTGGCTGTCCCAGTGCTCCAAAGGCGGAGCCCCTGTGTGAGGCCAGTTCCTCGAGGTCTGTCACCTGGGCGCCGGCGGATTTCAAATGACCAAGTATACCGGTCTTGCCGCTGCCGGTAAGGCCTCCCAGTATGATGTAATTTCTTTCTCCGGCCAGGAATGTCAGGATATGATTACGGTAGGCCTTATATCCACCCTCAAGGAGCACCGGCTCAAGGTCTCCGACTGAGCACAGCCATGCGATGGCGGCGGAACGCATGCCCCCTCTCCAGCAGTAAAGAAGCAGCTGACCGCCTGAAGCAATATCCATAGCCTTCCGAAGCTTTTCTGACATTGCAGGTGCTGCGAGGTCAATACCGCGCAGCAGTGCCCTGGTGCGGCCCTCTTTTTTGTAGAGGGTGCCCACCTCAGCTCTCTGGGCATCGTCAAAAAGAGGGATGTTGACAGCTCCCGGGATATGCCCCGCAGCATATTCGCCTGGTGATCTCACATCAGCAACGGGAAGGGTCTTCCTGAAATGCAGAAATTCGCCGGCAGGGATCTTGCTAAAGTTCAGAATCATAGATCAACGGGGCTTGTGATACCTGTCAATGACCCGCCTGAGTTCCTCAACGGTAACCGGCTTGGCAAGCAGTTCCTTCATGCCTGTCTTTTCTGCCTTAAGCCTTGTCTCCGGCATGTTGTCAGCAGAGAGAGCAACTATCTGTGTATCACCCGCAAAACCCAGTATGGTCCGGGCGGCCTCAAACCCGTCTTTCTCAGGCATTATGAGATCCATCAGTATCAGGTCATAGGATGTGTTACGGGCTTTGTCTATTGCTTCATCAGCGTCTGCAGCATATTCGGCATTGACGCCAAGCACCCTGAGGAGCGAGCCAACTACCTTGCGGTTAAGATAGTTGTCGTCCACAACCAGGATTACCGGCACCTCTGACCTGTCAGATCTCAGTCGTGCGCTGCTGCCGCCCAGAGCATGGAAGTGCTCTTTGAGCACATTCATCAGGTCTTCTGCTGCAAACGGTTTGACGAGGAGATGGTCAATGCCCATGTCAACGCACCTGGCGTAATGTCCCCTGGGATCCCTGGAGGTAAACATAAGCACGATATGTTCGGATGTGAGGCCTTCCTTCATCAGGGCTTCAGCCACCTCAAAGCCGTCAGCTTCAGGCTCGTCAAAGATAACCAGGAGGATATACCTTGCCGTTTCGCTCTGCAGGCTGGTTTTTATCTGTGAGACAGTGTGCTTCTGGAAGCTGGTAACGGAGACGGGCAGGCCTACCCGGTGCATGATGCTCAGGAAATCATCATCACGGCCCCGGGTGCCTGTCAATACCAGGGTACGTATCTCTGCCGGATCAACATATCTGCTGAGGTCAATCTCTTTGGATATCTTTTCATTGAGATGAACAGTGATTGTAAAGGTAACCTTAAGTCCCTTCTCGGCTCCTGATGAATCTTTCACAGCAGGACTCTCTGCCTGCAGTTCTCCGCCCATAAGCTCTGTGAGCTGCCTTGCAAGGATAGGCCCCAGTCTCAGATCCTCGGCCCATTCGGAGCGTTCGCTCAGTGAGGAAATATAGTCGCCGAACAGCTTCTTGATCTCAGCCCTGGTATATGTATTGCCGGTATCAGTGAGCGTGAATGCCAGGGTATATCTGTTGCCTTCTGATTGTTTCACGCGGCATTCAAGCCTGATCTCTCCAGTCTGTGTTCCCGCTACCGAGTTGCTCATCAGGTTGGTGATCACCTGTCGCAGCCTGTATGGATCACCTATCAGGTTTTCCGGCACGGCCTGGTCAATCTTCGATTCAAAACTGACAAAAGATTCGGGGTTCTGACGCCTGATGAAATTCATGCAGTAGGCCACCTCTTCCCTTAGACGGAAAGGTATCTCGTCAAGGATCATCTTGCCTGTCTCCATTTTTGAAACGTCAAAGATGTCATTGATGATGTTCAGCAGCAGATCGGCCGAGCGTCTGAGCAATCCGGCAATCTCTTTTGATTCCGCGGGCAGATCGTCTGCCCTGTTTAGCATCTCCGTCATCCCCAGGATACCGTTCAGGGGCGTGCGTATCTCGAAGCTCATGCGGGCCAGAAGTTCTGATTTGGCAATGTTTGCGTCAGCCTCCTGCCGGCGTGCCAGCTCAAGGGATGTGATGTCTATCAGCGCTTCCAGTGTCTGGCTGCCTCCCTCCCATATAACGGGAATGGAGTTGATAAACACTATCTTATCGCCCCCGGGGGCGGGAAGCCTGATGACCCTCCCCTGGCTGAACTCTCCTGCAATGTCACATGCATATTCATTGCGTGACAGATCGGGCATCAGCCTGCCTTTCATGCCGGCTTCGCTCTCCAGTGAAAAGAGTGCAGCGGCTTTTTTATTAGCCCTGAGTATCTCCCTGGACTCATTGTAAATGATGAACCCCACGGGCATCTGGTCAAGAATTGAGAGAAGGCTGCTTTCAGAACTTCTCTTCTCTTCCAGGCTGCGTGATTGTTTCCGGATAAAACCGCGGAACAGGAGTATTATGGAAAGTATGGTAAAGAAGGTCAGGAGACCCAGGATGAGAGAGTTACGAATAAGATACTTGCGGAAGAACTCCTTGGGTGCCGAGAAAACCAGCCCGAAGTCAAGGCCAAAAATGTTCACCGGATAGTATGAAGAGAGTATCTCCACCTCCTCTTCCTCTCCCTTGATGGAGTGGTCCAGCCGTCCCGCCATTCCTTCTGCAAGAGACCGGGTGAGGCGGTCAAGATGTGAGTAACCGGAACCTGAGCCATGGTTGTCAAACACAACGTTACCGATATCATCAACCACCCATTGCCATTGGTACTGTTCGAGGTTGTACTTGTTGAAAGTGCCCGAAAAGAAACGATTAAAGTCTATGGTTATCACCAGGTTGCCAAGCACCATTCCATCCTTGAGAACAGGTTGGTAGTACTTGTACCTGTCACGCTCCCTCTCGAGCTTTTCTGTCTCATATATGGCTGGTGCGGTTTGCGCCCGGTAGGAACCGTCGAGCCACGAATTTCTCTCCTCGTCTTTGAAAAGGGTATAAACATCACCGTCAATGTTGTACAGCATAAGCCCCACTACAATCTCATCATACCTGGAATAATAGAGCTTCATCTTTTCCTTTGCCCTTTCGTTTATTTCAGGATTGGTAAAAAAGAGGGCTATATCATCAGAGAAATCAATCTCGGCCAGATCGCTGACAATATACATGCTTACATTGTCAATGTCGGACCCTGCTATCATTACCTGCCTGTCAAGCAGTCTGTTGGCATACTCAACCTGGTTCCTGTAAAGGCTCAGGTAGAACAATACCGTGATTATCATCAGCAGTACAAATGCGATATATGCAGCCAGGAAGGTTCTTTTCATTCCGGATATGTGCCTTAAGGATAACGCTTATCTGTACTTTTCATTGTCCTCAAGCAGCATGCTCAGATAGCTTTTGTATCGCCACCACTCCACTTCATTTCCGGACACTGCCTCGCGCACGGCACACCCCGGTTCATCCAGGTGAAGGCAGTTATGGAACCTGCATCCTGCTGACAATCTGAAAATCTCAGGGAAGAAATGGTAAATTTCGCGTCGGTCAAAGTCGATGACACCGAATCCTCTTATACCCGGAGTATCAATTATATAACCCCCTCCGGGAAGGAGGTGCATTTCAGGAAAAGTGGTAATATGCTTCCCTTGTTCATGATAATCGGACAGAGGGGCAGTCTTGAGTGAGAGAGAGGGATTGAGCCGGTTGAGAAGAGTGGTTTTGCCAACCCCTGAATTGCCGGAGATGAGGGTTGTCTTGTCTCTCAGCATCTCCTCAAGTAGGGTCAGATCAGTGTCTTCTGTTGCTGATATCATAATAACCCGGTAGCCTATCTCCCCATAGACGCTTTTAATGCGGAGGGCCTGTTCCATATCCGCATTATCATAAAGGTCCGTCTTGTTAATAATCAGCACTGAAGGAATCCGGTATGCCTCTGCGGTGGCCAGAAAACGGTCAATGAACTCTACGTGGGTGACGGGCATCCTTATCGTAATCACCAGAAGTGCCTGGTCAATGTTTGCCGCTATGATCTGTGATTCTCTGGAGAGATTTGACGCCTTGCGGATGATATAGTTTTTCCGGGGAGAGAGTGCCACGATAAGGCCTTCGTCAATGTCTATGGTTACATTATCCCCTACAGCAACCGGATTGGTTGTGCGTACGCCACTGACCCTGAAGCGGCCCCTGAGCACGCATTCATGGATATTACCCTCCTCATCACGGACCCTGTAACGGCTCCCTGTTGATTTAACCACAATCCCCTGCTTCAGTCCATTCATCATGCTGCAAAAATAAAAAAGTGATGCCCCGTTTTTCCTGACATCACTCTTTTTATTTCCTGTTGGTTAATCCTGGTCAATACTCTGCCGCCATAAGGAAGAACGGCTTCATCTCAAAGTTTGAATAATAGGGCCTGAGCCTCTCTGTATTGTAGTACTCGGACACCTTGACAATTTTCTTGGACGATGTCACAACGTCGATGGGTACATTATCATACCGACCGTTTTTCAGTACCACAAGCCTGCCATGAATTCCCTTCATGATAAGGTCAAGGGCAAGGTTGCCATAAGCCATGGGCACTATTGAATCCACAGCGTCAGGATCACCTCCTCTGACCATGTATCCAAGTTTCTGGTTAATGATATTAATGGTTTTCCCTTTGTTGAATTTGGCTGTGTGATTCTTTATCTCCACTGACACGAGGTCACCTATTCCTCCCAGCTTGGCATGGCCGTAGGCATCGCGTTCACTGTCCTGGAAGATCATTTCGCCGCCCTTGAACAATGCTCCTTCTGAAATGAGGACGATTGAATAGCGACTTGGGTTGGAATTCCGGTCTTCAACCAGGAGTTGAGTAAGCTGCTCAATATCAAACTTATATTCAGGAATAACACATCTGTTGGCGGCTCCGGCCATGGTTGGGAGCATGGCAGTGAAGCCGGCATATCTGCCAAAAACCTCGAGGACCATGATTCGTTCATGTGATCCTGCTGAAGTACGAAGGGTGTTGGTCATCTGAATGGTACGGGTAACACAGGTGCTGAATCCGATGCAGTAATCCGTCCCGGGTACGTCATTGTCCATCGTCTTGGGTATTGCCACCACTTTTACTCCCTGCTTATAGAGATGAACCCCGTAACTGAGAGTATCATCACCCCCGATTGGAATCAGATAATCAATACCAAGCCACTCCAGGTTCTTAAGCACCTCGGGGGTCAGGTCATTGATATCATTTTTGTATGTATCCTTAAGATGATCAGGCACATTCTCCTTTGAAACGTGGCTCGGCCTCGTGCGTGAGGTGTGAAGATAAGTGCCTCCCGTTCGCCCCGCCCTGTTGACCATATCATCCGTGAGGACCTGGAAGCACTGGCTGTTGTCCGCCTTGGGATCCCTGATGATCTCAAGAATACCCGCCCAGCCACGTCTGAGTCCTATAACCTTGTAACCTTCCCTGTTCGCCCTGATTGTCACGGCCCTGATTGCGGGATTAAGCCCCGGGACATCGCCTCCGCCGGTCAGGATACCAATCACTCCTTTGATTTTCTTCTGGTTTGCCATCTTGAATACTCGGTTTAAATCAATTTATATGCAGGCGGTAAATGTAGAATATTTCAAAATCATATCAAAAAGGTAACATGGCACTCCTTTAATTTTTTAATATTTTTGACAAAAAAGTAAATGGATAAAACAGACAGGGACTTACTGACAAGGTATGCAAAAAATGCATCCGTGATGCCATTGAAATAATTGAATCTTTTGAATAAGGGATGAACAGGGTGGTTATTACCGGAGGTACCGGACTGATTGGCTCACATCTCAGTACACTGCTTGCCGGTGAGGGATGGCATGTTGTTCATCTCACCCGGGGAGGCACAAAAAGAAAGAAATATGAGTCGTTCCACTGGGATCCTGACAGTGGTTATTGTGACAATGATGCTTTCATGGAGGGTGATGCAATAGTTCATCTTGCAGCATCAAACATCGGTCGGGGCAGGTGGACCAAAGCACGTAAGAGGGAAATAATCCGAAGCCGTACAGTTACCGGTAAACTCCTGTTCGATAAGACCATCGGGTCAGGTATCACTCCGTCAGTATTCATCACAGCCTCAGGGGTAAACTATTACGGATCAGAGATTTCAGAAAGGATATTCACCGAGGCTGATCCTCCGTCAGGGGATTTTTTGGGTGAGACATGCCGTCTGTGGGAAGCGGCAGCCAATCCATTCAGTGAGGCGGGAGTAAGGGTTGTCAGGCTAAGAACGGCTGTTGTGCTGGCCCGGTCGGGATCAGCATTGAACAAGATAACCGCCCCCACCAGGGCCGGGCTGGTTGTGAAGCTTGCTCCCGGAAACCAGTACTTTCCATGGATACATATTGATGATCTCAGCAGTATCTATCATAAAGCGCTGACAGATAATACTATGTCAGGGCCGTACAATGCCGTCGCGCCACATCAGGTAACACATGACATGCTGATGGGCGAGGTGGCCCGTCAGAAACGGCTTCCGAATTTTCTGCCACATGTGCCTGTATGGTTTTTGCGGGCCGTTCTTGGCGAGATGTCAGTTATCCTTACCACCGGAAGCAGGATCTCTTCTGACAGGCTCTCAGCCACAGGCTACCGCTTCAGGTATCCTGACATATCGTCTGCCCTCAGGGCATGCTGATAACCTGAACGGTTGTTGAATCTTTTGCCGGTAAAAAGTCAGCCCCTGCGTGATATAACTTCAAGTTTTTGTATATCAGCAATTTCTATGGTCCGGCCGTTGGAGTTGATGATACCGTCACGCCTGAATTCTGAAAAAGTCCGGATTACATTGGCGGAGCTCATGCTGATGAGATCGGCTATCTCTTTCCTTGAAACCGGCAGTTCAAATATCCTGGATTTAAATATCTCATTTGAAAAATAGAGAAGCACATAAGCTATTCTTCCGGCCAGGTTTCTCTGTCGTATTTCCAGGCTCAAAGAGATAATATTTTCAGAGGTCCTTGACAACAGGGAGATGAGGTTAAGTGCAAACTTGCCGTTTCGCAAAATAAGCTGACGGATCAGATCAATCCGTACACAACAGACCACTGAATCTTCAAGCGCAGAGAGTGAATACCTGTACCTCTCCTCGTGAAAGGCATTGGTATTGCTCACAAACTCAAGGGGCCGGGTAATGGTTATGATCTGTTCTTCGCCTTCATTGGTGCTCTTGTAAAGTTTAACAAGACCGGTCTTGAGGTACTTGAAATCGTGTATCAGGTCGCCCTCGCGGTGTATGATCTCACCCCTGGCATAAGTCCTCTCCTCCCTGGCTTCACACACGATGTTAATATCCTCATCATCCAGGCTGGAAAATACAAGCTCCCTGAGTTCGCACGAGAGGCAGGAGCATGATTTCTTATTAGTTTTGACAACAGTGGTCATGAGCTTTACAAATTTAAAACAATCCGTCAATTAATTCGTTCACCTTTCCTATTTTTGAGCAGGGGCAAACAATACCGGCAAAGAGATGATCTACAGTACGGACTACCATGTGCATACACTATACAGCGACGGAAGGCAGGAGCCCGAGGCATATATTGAGGCAGCGCTGAGGCTTGGCCTGCGTGAGATAGGATTTTCAGACCATCTCAATCCTGACGGAGGTCCGCCGGAGTGGTGCATGAAACATGAAAGGCTCCCCCGGTATGTGGAACATCTCCTGCAGCTGAAGGAAGAGCATAAGGATATAGCCGTCAGGGTGGGTCTTGAGATTGATTACCTGCCAAACAGGGAAGATGTGACTGACCGCATTATCAGCTCCTATCCGTTTGATTACATAATCGGATCAGTCCATTACCTGGGAGATGAGACGGTAGATCTCGGTCCGGAATTTTATATGGGAAAGGATATAGACCTGATCTACGAGAACTATTTCAACCTGGTCTGCGAGGCTGCATCAACCGGTTTCTTTGATATCATGGGCCACCCCGATCTTGTGCGTATCCACCGCTATCACCCCGAGGCAGACATAACCCACCTTTACAGCATGATGGCTTCGGCCTTTGAGATTCATGATGTTGCCTTCGAACTGAACACCAATGGCCGGAACAAGCCGCTGCATGATTTTTACCCTGACAGGCATTATCTTCAGTTGTTTGCCGAACACGGGGTCCCTGTCTGTGTCAATTCGGATGCTCATTTTCCGGAGAGGGTGGGGCAATATTTCCCTGAGGGATATGATCTCCTTCAAAGGGCCGGGTACAAACAGATGGCTGTTTTCGCCAACCGAGAACGGTTTATGATACCGTTCAGGTAGCGTCACACCTGATTGCTGATTCCGTGAATTTCATTGCATGTCAGGGACATCCTGGTATAATATGGCAGGGGTACGGGATATGTCAGACTGCATTCATGAGGTGTTCGACGAGTATGCGGACACCTATGGCAGCCAGGATTATTCCTCCTATAATCTCAACCCATGATCCCAGGCGGCTGCCAGCCGACTTGCCAATGCGTATGGCAGTCATTGATGCGAGGAAGGTGACAGCGCCTATGATCAATCCTGCAGTCCATATCTGAACTCTGAGCAGGGCGAAGCTTATCCCCACCGCCAGGGCATCAATGCTTGTTCCCACGGCCATGGTGAGCAGTACATGCCAGCGGCTGATATCCACTGGCATTCTTTGTGTCCCGCCTCTGAGGCCGCCTGTGATCATCCTGATTCCAAGTATCATCAGCAGTATAAATGCCACCCAATGATCATACCTTTCAACGTGGCCGCTTACCGTTGACCCGAGAAAGAATCCGGCAACGGTCAGTCCGCCCTGGAAAAAGGCAAGCACAAAAGCTATTTTCATGGCATGTCTGAAACGGATCTTTGACTCCACCACGCCGCATGAGAGTGATACGGCGAAACTGTCAAAAGAGAGGCCCAGGGCTATTGCTGTTATAGTTATCAGGTCCATAAACAAAGGATGGGCTCAAAAATAGTAATTATTGCTATTTTTACCACCCTGACGTACGGTATGAGATTAGTTGTACAAAGAGTTAAACGAGCATCTGTAACCATTGACGGAAAGGTCTGTTCATCCATCGGCGGCGGGCTGCTGGTGTTTGCCGGGGTGGAAGATGCAGATATATCTGAGGATGTTGACTGGCTTGCCTCCAAGGTTGTTAACCTGAGGGTTTTCGATGACAACAACGGGGTAATGAACCTCTCGTCCATTGAAACGGGAAGTGAGATAATGGTTGTCAGCCAGTTCACTCTTCATGCCTCCGTCAGGAAAGGCAACAGGCCGTCTTATATCCGTGCAGCCAGGCCGGAAAAGGCAATCCCTCTTTATGAGTCATTAATAGCCCGTATAAGGGAGCTGACGGGCAGGGATCCTGCTACAGGGGTCTTTGGCGCAATGATGGATATCGAGTTGGTGAATGACGGCCCCGTTACAATCATTATAGACAGCAGGAACAGGGAATGACGGAGAGAGAGCTCAAGAGGTCTGTGCTGACGGTTACTGCCTTTGCATCATTCCTGACCCCCTTCATGGGATCGGCAGTTAACCTGGCACTCCCCTCCATAGGTGAAGAGTTCAGCCTCAACGCTGTAACTCTAAACTGGATAGTGAGCAGTTACATGCTTACCACATCCATTTTGCTCCTGCCAGCGGGCAGAGCCGGAGACATCCTTGGCCGCAGAAAGGTATTCACTGCCGGGATGGTTGTCTTTACCCTTTCAATGATTCTGCTCACCTTTACTCCCGGCATACGGTGGCTGATAGGTGTAAGGATTCTGCAGGGCGTTGGCGGAGCAATGATGTTCGGCACCAATATGGCAATCCTTACCTCCGTCTTCCCCCCGGGCGAAAGAGGCAGGGCAATGGGAATAAATGTAACTGCAGTGTATGCCGGGCTGGCTTCAGGCCCTTTTCTGGGAGGATTGCTGACAAGATACCTGGGCTGGAGAAGCATTTTTGCATTGCTCATTCCCATGGGCATACTCAGTCTGATTCTCATACGCAGCCGCATGAAAAAGGAGTGGGCCGAAGCCAGGGGAGAGAGCTTTGACTGGCCCGGAGCTGTTGTCTATGGATTTGCCATGGCCGCACTGATGTACGGTTTTTCAAAGCTGCCCGGCCTCCGGGGATGGATCATTACAGGCACAGGCCTGTTGCTTATGCCTCTCTTCATCCTCAGGGAGAAAAAAGCCGTTCACCCGCTCTTTGACATCACCCTCATTTCCGGGAACAGGGTTTTTGCCTTTTCAAGCCTCGCCGCACTCATTCATTATGCGGCCACCAGCGCCATAGGCTTCTTCCTGAGCCTGTTTCTGCAGTACATCAAAGATCTGGGTCCACGTGATGCGGGGTTCGTACTGATGGCATGGCCGGTGACTATGACCCTGATCTCTCCCCTTGCCGGTAAACTGTCAGACCATCACAATCCCGGCGTGCTTGCCTCCATAGGCATGGCCATCTCAACAGCCGGACTGATTATGCTCTGCTTCCTGAATGAGCAGACTCATGTAGCATTTATAGTTGTCATACTCCTCTTCATGGGTGCCGGCTTTTCACTCTTCTCCTCGCCAAATTCCAATGCCATCATGAGCTCCGTGGAGAAACGCCAGCTGGGCAATGCCTCCGGCATGCTGGGAACTATGAGAAATGTGGGTCAAACCTTCAGCATGGCAATTGCGCTGATGCTTCTTGCACTCTTCATGGGACATGAAACAATCAATCCCGGCAACTATCCGCAACTGATGAAATCAATGAAGAGCGGGTTCATAGTCTTTTCCTTCCTCTGCTTCGCAGGAGTATTCGCCTCCCTGGCAAGAAATAAAAGCCTTCGCAAATAATCTGATTTTTATTTGCTTTTCAGTAAAAACAACTAAATTGACCCGCGTTTGATGACAGGCGGAAGAGTTTGGTCTGAATATATACAATACTTATTATGAGCAAATTATACGAGAAACTTTTAAATCATGACTACTCGCCCGATGAGATGGGTGAATGC
>Ga0209604_1000619_pt1 | contig 32564 bp, 29 predicted proteins | sample AD_UKC097_MetaG_FD_184405 | JGI IMG/M metagenome (GOLD analysis project Ga0209604, IMG submission 184405) | Active sludge microbial communities of municipal wastewater-treating anaerobic digesters from USA - AD_UKC097_MetaG (SPAdes) (version 2) | ecosystem: Engineered > Bioreactor > Anaerobic >... | reverse complement strand
CGCTGATACATGATAACACCAGCGAACGCATAGGGTTAAGCATAAAAGGCGCCGGCTCCTTGCTGGGTACACAGTTCAAATGCAACACCTCAAATGGTAGTTACAACGGGTTTTATTTTGATGCCGCATATAATAGTGTGCAAACAGCCATTTCCAAGCAGGGCGATTCTACACACCCCTGGGATAATAAATGGTATTATTACAGCACCTATTATGGAATTGATGGGCCATATAATGCTACTCCGAAAAAATGGTTTTATAGAAATAGTGCTCCATATATTCCGACAGAACCTTTTTCTCTAGTACAATATATTCAGCTTACACCAGCTGTGAACCCTGTTGCTGTGAATTGTGCAAGTTGTACCTATGGTTATTTAATGGCCGGTAATTCACTTGAAAATACCAATCAAGCCATTGATCCGGAATCGGAAGAGCCTGATTACAATGAAATGGATGCCATTATGAACGAATCGAACAATTATAATGAACTGGATGAATCATTTAAGTACTTTGAAAAGCAATATGCATATGATGTGTTAGCGAATACGGAGAATTTAGACGAAGCTTCGGGTGAATTTCTTGAAGAACTTAAAAACGGTAATATCGGCAAATTTGAAAAAGTCTATGGAATGATACAAAATGAACAATATGATAGTGCGGCAATGCTCAACAGTTCAATTTTGCCAATCAACCAGCTTGAGGCAAACCGGAAATGGGTTAACAACGTTTATTTTGATTATGTAGTACCCCAGGTTGAAATTCCACAAAATGTAATCACAGAACTCGAAAACCTAGCGTCATCTTCTCCTTTTGTCAATGGTGATGCAGTTTATACGGCAAGGGCAATTGTAAGATATACAGAGATTGAAGTACCCACTAAAGGGATGGAAATCATACCCGAAGCTGATAGTGTGAAAGCTGAACTAATTGCGATAAAAGTGTATCCTAATCCAGCAAATGTTTATATTACCGTTGAAGTAGTAGGAAATGCTGACAAATCAATTAAATTTGTAATAACAAATACATTGGGCATAAAGGTTTTTGAAAAATTGTTAAATAATTCAAATTCGGTTAACAAGATTGATATTCACCAACTTAAACAGGGCTTTTACATTTATGAAGCTTTGTTTGAGATTACTGGTGAATCAATCTTTAAAGGGCGAATAGTTCTAACAAGATAGAATACATTGAAGAGATTGATTCTAATATTAGTTTATGCATTGGCTTATACCAATGTGGGTATAAGCCAATGTTTAACTATTAACTTGATTAATAATCCAAATTTAGAGGAGTACACTTGCTGCCCAACAAATATGGGAATGATAGATTGTGCCACATATTGGACCCAACCTCTTGTTGGTAATAGTTCTTCTGAATATTATAATGTTTGTGGTATTGATTCACTATTATTTCCTAATTTAATAGTATTTTTTGACCACGCATATTTTGGTAATGGATATGCAGGAATTGTTACCTTTTCATATAATCCGAGCGTTATACCTCCTTCAGATTATAGAGAATATATACAAGGTCGTTTATCAAAACCTTTAAATGCTGGTCAATGTTATTATGGTGAATTTTGGGTTAAAGTTTTCAACTGGTCAAATTCAATACCATATTGTGCCAATGATGCTTTTAGTATATTTTTTTCTGATACTCTACCGCAAAGAACAGGTTCTGATGAAATGGCGATGTTTTATCCGTCACAAATTAATAACCTTACAGGGAGAATAATCTCTGATACGAGCAATTGGGTAAAAATATCAGGATCATTAATTGCCGCTGGCGGCGAGAAATATTTTACAGTAGGTAATTTTAAACTTCCAAATGAAGTAAACAGTATTTATTTTGGAGCACCTAATTTTGCCAGATCAACGTATTTCTTTGACAATTTTTCTCTTTGCCCTTGTGAAGATACGATACCGCCGGATACTGTAAAACCAGTAAATCCGGTGCTTGAAGTTTATCCGAACCCGGCAAACGAAAATCTGTTTATTTTGTTTAATGGATATGATCAATTACAAGCCATTGACCTCGAGATTTACAATGTTTTAGGAGAATTGGTAATGAACGAACAAATTATAAGCAGCGATGCGCCCACAAGCATTAATATAGCGCCAATAGCTTCGGGCTGTTATGCAATTGTATTAAAAAATGGAAGTAGTATCTTGTATAAAGATAAGCTGATTATAATTAAATGAAATTCAGTAAATCTATGGTTAAAAAGTACAATGCCTACCACAAACTTGATGCAAACATTACATCCTTAAACGCACAAACCGGGCAGTATTATTATGATTTAAAAAACGGCAATATCGGTAAGGTTGATGAAATTTACAGGAAAATTGAAGTAGGAGATATTAATAATGCTTCTTTATTAAATAATCAAATTGCACCTGTAAATAGTATAGAGCATTATCGGAAATGGGTAAATGCCGTGTACTTTGATTATATTGTACCTCAATTGAGTGTGCCACAAAATATAATTGATGATTTGGAAACGCTTGCTTTCTCTTCGCCATTTGATAACGAAGACGCTGTTTACACTGCCCGAGCCATCGTTGGTTATATTGATCCTGATGTAAATCCTAAAAATTTAAAACAGGAAAATGATGCAAACAACAGTTCTGAAATCGCGGCAAAAGTATATCTGAATCCTGCCAACGACAAGCTATTTATTGAAATTAAAGGAACGGGCGATGAAAAACTGAATTTTGTCATTATGAACTCTTTGGGTGTAAAATTAAAAGAAGTTAGTTTGAATAAAAATACAGTAATTGATGTAAGCCGATTAAGTAACGGTTTGTATTTTTACCAAATTTTGCGTACTTTTAATCAGGAAATAAAAGACAAAGGGGTATAACCGCATGGACAAGTTCGCACACTTCTATTGCTTAATTTGTATTTATTTATTTTCACACCTCAAAAATGATTTAGCCAAAAAAAGATTGGGATAAAACGAAAAAGTGTTTACTTTTGCCATCATAAAAACAACAATTAACGGAATGTAGAATTTTGCACAATAAAAGGGGAGGAGATGGCTATGATAGAAACCATCAAATTTAGCACGTTTAACTGGATACATATTTTAAACCCCAGTGAAGAAAATTTCGACTATTTAATAGAGAATTATAATTTCCACCCCCTTGACATTGAAGACTGCCGAAGCAAGGTTCAACGCCCTAAGATCGATATTTACGACGATTATTATTTCCTGATTCTTCATTTCCCGAGTTTTGATAAAGCCAACAGGTTCCTTGATACCAAGGAAGTCAAAATTTTTTGGGGTAAGGATTTTATTATCACCATCGGGAACTCGCACTGGATAGTGAAAAAATTCTTTAATACGGTAAAAGAAAATCTGGAAGCTTTTAAACAGGAGCTTAGCGCCGAAACCAGCGACGCCCTGCTTTATGAGATCATGGAACGCCTGATGAAAGACACCCTGTCGCTGGTGGGCCGCATAGGTAGCGAAGTGGACCAAATTAACTACGGCCTGTTTAACGATAAGTCGCAAAAAATTATTGAAAAAATCTCGGTTACCCGAAAAAATGTTATACTGCTGGATACCAGTTTCAGGCCGCAGGTACGCGTGTTTCACAAGTTTGAATCGGGCGAAATCAAAGGTTTTGCCGAGGATATGGAAGAATACTGGGGCAATATCCTCGACTACTATCAGAAACTCTGGGATATGATTGAGGATTACAAAGAACTTATCGAAGGCCTCTCAAAAACCTATGACTCGTTGCAGACAAACAAGATCAACGAAATCATAAAAATGCTTACCCTCATCTCCACGGTGATGCTCCCCATGACTTTTATTGCCAGCGTGTATGGCATGAACATCGGCCTGCCTTTTCAGAATCATCCTGCTGCCTTCGTCATTGTGACGGCTATTATGCTGGGCGTGCTGATACTGTTTCTTTGGTTTTTTATCCGGAAAAAGTGGTTATAACTTTTTGGTCAGGCCTTCCATAAATTCTTTGGTATTGATGATATACCGGCTGTGTGTTCCCGAACCGATGATACCTTTGTTGTCGCTGGCCAGAACGGAGAAATACAGTTTTTTGCCCTCCCTTTTTTCCAGACGTGCCTCACAGCGCACCACTTTGTTTATGGGCGTAGCCTTAAAATGTTTCACACAAACCTCGGTACCCACAGTGTTATACCCTTCGGGCAGGTGCCCTAGCACGGCCTTCATCGCGGTGTGTTCCATAAGCGCTATCATGGCCGGTGTGGCAAAAACCTCCACCATCCCCGAGCCGTAATAAGCAGCCGTGTCGTTAAAAGTTACTGTTTTTTCCTCGCAGTGGGTGATCCCGGGTTCAATGTTTTCAAACATGTTTTTTTCGTTTATTTGATTTTTTTTGCTTTGGATTTTTTATCTTTATCTTGTCAAAGATAATTTTTTTTCAATTTTTACAATTTTTTTGATAGGTTGAAATGTTAATATGGCAATATTAAATAAATCAATCTAGTATTGTTAAGAAGTCAATGCAATATTGCATAAAAGTATTAATTTCAGTTATTTAGCGTGTTAAATAATAGTTAAAAATTAACATTTGATGCTTCTTGCCAGTAAAAGACTTATATTTGTGTAATGAAAAAAAGGTTGATACAATTCATATTAATTATTACAACCCTGTCGCTTATGGGGATTGTATTGACACAGGTATTATGGGTCAAACGGGCCATTGATCTGCGTACCAACGAGTTCAACCTGATGGTGCAAAGCAAGCTCTCGAAAATTGAAAAACAGTTGTATGATTATCGCGAGAAGTATATACGTGTAGAGCATGGCGGTATATGTGATGCCAAAAGTGATTCGGTATTGGTCAACCATTGGTTTCACGATGGCATTTGTACGGTGTTGGATACTATGATGGACAACGAATTTGGACATTTTAAACCCCAAATTGAGTATGATTATGCACTGCTCGATACTGTCAATGATGATTTGTTGTGTGGAAATTATACCATAGAAGATATGAGCCAGATTTCCGATTCGTGGCACAAAATTTCCTTATCACGTCTTAACGACAGGAACAATTATGTGGTTACTATTCATTTCGAAAATGAAAAACACATTATTTTGCGAAAAATGTTTTTGTGGCTGATTATTCTTTCAGGTGTTTTTCTGCTGATAGTGGTGTCTAGTTTTACCTATGTCATATTATCATTGCTTAAACAAAAGAAAGTTTCCGAGATGAAAAATGACTTCATCAACAATATGACGCACGAACTCAAAACTCCTATATCTACTATTTCGGTAGCCTCCGAAATGCTTATGAAACCCCAGGTGTCGGAAAACTGCGAAAAAACCAGGAAGTACGCCAACATCATCTACGATGAAAACATGCGCCTGCGAAATCAGGTTGAACAAGTGCTTCAGATGTCGGTACTGGATCACAACAAACTCAAATTAAATCCCGTGATGATCAATGTGCATAAGCTCATCGAAAACTCGGTAGACATTTTTAATATGATGGTAAAAGAAAAGGGCAGACTGATTACCACTGAGCTGAAAGCTACGCAGACAGTAATTAAGGCTGATGAGCTGCATTTTATTAATGTTTTTACAAATATGCTTGATAATGCCGTAAAGTATTCCATTGGCGCACCGACGGTGAAAATTACTACCAGCAACAGAGATCAGGGAATTAGTATTTTGATTGAAGATAATGGCATGGGCATAAGCGCTGCCAACCAAAAAAATATTTTTAAGAAATTTTACCGCGTACATACCGGCGATATACATAACGTGAAAGGCTTCGGACTAGGATTGTATTATGTGAAATCAGTGATGGATGCCCACGGTGGCGCCGTCAACCTGGTGAGAAGCGAATTGGACAAAGGCACTGTATTTGAATTATTTTTTCCATTAAACTTTAATAAAATCAACGACGATGAACACACCAACAAGTAGCAGCAACAAAACCAAAATTTTATTGGTCGAAGACGATCCTAATTTAAGCCTGGTCTTAAAGGATTATCTCGAGATTCTTCTGTATGAAACCGTTTTTGCCGAAAATGGCGAAGATGCCCTGGAATTATTTCAGTCGGAGCATTTTGATCTGATCATCCTGGATATCATGCTTCCCAAAAAAGACGGGTTTGCCGTTGCCAAAGAAATAAGAAAAACCAATAAGGAAATTCCTATTATTTTTCTGACAGCCAAAAACCTTAAAGAAGACCGTATCAAAGGGTTTCAGATTGGATGCGACGATTACATTACCAAGCCTTTCAGCACCGAAGAACTCGGCCTCCGTATCGAAGCCATCATCAGGCGTGCTGTAAAAAAATCGCAGTTTCCGCTTATCGACAATGTGGAAGTATATACCCTGAGTACTTTTACTTTCGATTACACCAACATGATTCTGAAATCATCTGCCGGCGAGCAATACCTTACACGAAAAGAAGCCGATTTGCTGAAACTTCTGTGTGTAAACAAAAACAGGCTGGTACACAGGGAAATTGCCCTGAAATCAATCTGGGGCGACAGCGATTATTTTACCGGACGCAGCATGGATGTTTTCATCACCCGTTTAAGGAAGTACCTGAAAGACGATGATAAGATCCGTATTGCCAACATTCACGGTACGGGATTTAAACTCGAAGTGGATGAAGAGACACCTGAAGAACCGATACAATAGAGTAGTTTAAGGCATAGTGCCGTTTTAATTATTACATCCTGCTGTTGACAATATCATCAGGTTTTATTTCTATTGTATTATCAATATTGTATTTTTGCATTTGGTACAAGATGTACGGCAGAAATAAATGCTTATAAAAATACTATCTCATTGATTTTAAAAAAAACATAACATGGAAGAAATAACAGGGCGTCTGAACAGAAAAAATTACCTGTTATCTATCATGGTAATAGGCATTTTATATTTCATCTTTGGTTTTGTTACCTGGCTGAACGGCGCTCTGATACCTTTTTTACGGACCGCTTGTGAACTTAGCGATGTGATGGCCTATTTGGTAACCTTTGCCTTTTATATTTCTTATTTTGTGATGGCCATACCATCGTCGAAAATTATTGAACGATTCGGGTTCCGAAATGGTATGGCCATAGGACTTGCCGTGATGTCGGCGGGGGCGCTGATTTTTATCCCCGCGGCATTAACCCGTTCTTATTGGTTGTTTCTCACCGGCCTTTTTGTGCTTGGAACAGGACTTGCCTTGCTGCAAACAGCGGTAAATCCTTATGTGACCATACTCGGACCGATAGAAAGTGCTGCCAAACGCATCAGTATTATGGGTATCTGCAATAAGGTGGCGGGAGTGCTTGCTCCTATATTGCTTGCTTCTTTTTTACTGAAAGATGCCGAGCAGATAAAAATAACCCTTTCAGAGACTACCGATGCCTTGCAACGTGCTGCATTGCTGGATGAACTGGCCGGACGCATGATTATGCCGTACCTGTTCATGACAGTTTTTTTAGCGATAATGATAATTCTGGTGCGTTTTGCAAAGTTGCCGGAAGTCAACCAGGTGAACGGCGATGATACACAGCATTTAGCACAGGATCAAAGCATTTTTCAACACCGCAATTTGATACTGGGCGTGGTGGCATTGTTTTTTTATGTAGGTGTGGAGGTAATATCCGGCGATACTATCATCCGTTATGGCGAATCGCTGAACATCGCCATGAGCTCGGCAAAATATTTTACGTCGCTGATGCTTGTTTTTATGGTCATCGGGTATTTTGTCGGTGTCGCTTTGATTCCCAAAGTTCTTTCGCAGCGCAATGCCCTGACGGGTTCTGCTGTTACAGGTATTATCTTTACATTTGCGGCGGTTCTTACACCGGCACAAATGATTTTGAATATTCCCTTTATCGATCTGGTTACTTTTAAAACAGTTACTCTCACTATTCCTTATACCGTGCTGTTTGTAGCCATGCTCGGACTGGCCAACTCGCTGGTGTGGCCGGCTATATGGCCACTTTCCCTGCAAGGAGCCGGCAGGCACACCAAAACAGGATCCGCCCTGCTTATCATGGCAATAGCCGGAGGAGCCACCCTCCCACTGGTTTACGGATGGCTGACACAAGTGCTGGATAGCACGCAAAAGGCCTATTGGATTGCCCTGCCTTGTTACCTGATAATTTTGTTGTATGCTTTGTGGGGCTATAGGCCTCGAAAAGTTTAGAATCCATAATGCTCAAAAACATATCTTTGCACATTCTTAAAAATACGCTATGTCCATTTTGGTTTTTTCGGTACTCTTTTTTCCTGTAGTCATTAGCGGGCTGGCCGTTTTCCTGGTAAAGCCGAATATCAAATATCTGAAATTGCTCACCGCATTCAGCGGGGCCTACCTGCTTGGTATTAGTTTTCTCGAAATAGTGCCCGAGATTTTTGGTGGCGGCGAAACCTTTACAATAGGATTATTTGTTATTCTTGGTTTTTTTATACAGTTGCTGCTCGACTTTATTACCAAAGGTGTGGAACACGGGCACGAACACCTTCATGAGAAAAATATTGTGCATAATTCATCTTACCTGAATACTCTGCCGATAATGGTTGGGATATGCATCCATTCTTTTCTTGAAGGAATGCCGTTGGCCGAAAATTATGGCAACACCGAACTTCAGCATACCATGCTCACCGGCATCGCCATTCACAATATACCTATTTCGATAGTGTTGATAAGCTTACTGCTTCATAACAGCAAAAAGGGCGCTCTGGTACCTGTGACATTGCTCTTGATTTTTGCTTTTTCGGCCCCCCTCGGAACCGTTGTCTGCAATTTAATAGGTACAACACTTATTGAAGAATATGCACATTTTTTTGATTATGTGCTGGCCATGGTGGTAGGTATTTTCCTGCATATTTCCACCACCATACTTTTTGAATCGGACGATCACCACCGCTTTGATGTTGTTAAACTCCTGGTAATTGTATTGGGATTCGCCACAACTATTGTTTTATCCATGGCAATCCATTGATTGTACCGTACAGTGAGTAAAAAAGTTTTTTATTCCGAAAGTTTTGATTCGTTCCAGTATTTATCCATTTCGGAAAGCGACAGGTCCTGAATTTTGCGTCCCGATTCTTTGGCTTTTTTTTCGATAAACGAAAACCGTTTGATAAATTTTTTATTGGTTTTTTCCAGGGCGTCTTCCGGGTTTACATTGATGTAACGGGCATAGTTGATCAGGGCAAAAATCAGGTCGCCGAACTCCTGTTCCGTTTTTTGGGTGTTTTGGTTTTTTTCCACTTCCGTTTTAAGTTCGTTGGCTTCTTCCATAACCTTGTCGAATACCTGACTGCGATGTTCCCAGTCGAAGCCCACACCGCTGACTTTTTCCTGAATACGGTATGCCTTTACCATGGCGGGCAATGAAGCAGGGACACCGGCAAGTACAGATTTTTCGCCTGTTTTCAGTTTTATTTTTTCCCAGTTGCTTTTAACATCATCAGCGTTGGCTACTTTAACATCAGCATAAATATGCGGATGGCGGACTATCAGTTTTTCGCAGATGCCGTTCAGCACATCTGTTATATTGAAGGCTTTTTTTTCTGAAGCAATTTTGGAATAAAAAACTATATGCAGCATCAGGTCGCCAAGTTCTTTGCGCACATCATCCATATCATTTCTAATGATGGATTCGGAAAGTTCGTAAGTTTCCTCAATGGTAAGATATCTCAGGGATTCGATGGTTTGGGATTTGTCCCAGGGACATTTAGCCCGCAGTTCGTCCATGATATCCAGCAAGCGTTCAAACGCCTTTAATTCATCTCTCATGATGTTTTGTTTTCGGCAAATGTAATCAATTCTATTTTTTATCTTTGTACGGCATGTAACAAAAATTATTTTGAGAAAAGCGGGTGTCATTCTATTAGTTTTATTGTTTCCTATTGTTTTTGCGGCGGCACAACAGCCGGTAAAACCGGTCAGGAACCTGCGCCTGGAAACTTTGGTTCATTATGGTTTTGTGATTCCTCATCACAAAACCATGCAACACCTTACGCAAAGTCATTTTCCTTGTTTTGAGGTCAATCTGTCGGAACAGACGCACGGGAAACAAATATGGGAGCAACTTTTTAAATACCCATTAAAAGGCCTTGGTTTGTACTATTCACCCCTTGGCAATACCAGAGAGCTGGGACATGCCCTGGCTGTTTATCCGTACATCAACTTTTGCCTTACCCATGGCAAAAAAGTCAACCTGTATTTTCGTGTAGCTGCAGGCCTGGGGTATCTGACAAAAAGTTTTGATGCGGAAACCAACTATAAGAATATTGCCATTGGGTCGCATTTCAACGCCTTTATACAACTCCGTTATGAGTTAAGGTGGCATATTACCGACCGGCTGGGCTTTTCGGCAGGCATAAGTATTTCGCATTTTTCCAATGCATGTTATAAGGTGCCCAATTTTGGCATCAATATTCCCACGCTGAACATGGGTTTGTCGTACCGCTTAAACAAGACACCGGCCGCGATTATAAAAAATGAAATACCCGCCGCCGACAAAAAATGGCAATTTTCCATTATGGGCAGTTTTGGATTGAACGAGTTGGCAGGTCCGGGCGGCAGAAAATATCCTTATTACTGTTTAAGCGGTTTTTTTATGAAGCCCGCCAGCCTGAAGCGGCAATTTGGCATCGGCCTGGATGTATATTACAGCGAGGCTCTGGGAACTCTTATACAGCGCAGCGATAGTGTGTCGAACATCAAATATCAGGCCATCAGGCCCGGGCTGAGTTTTGCCTATATCATGAATTTTGCACGGCTTTCGTTTGTTGCCCAATTGGGCGCCTACCTATACACCAAAGAAAAAACCGATGGCTATATCTGGGACCGGGTGGCTTTACGTTATACGGTAAAAGACCATTATTTATTTCAAATGGGACTTAAAACACATCTTAGCAGAGCCGAGGTGCTGGAATTGAGTGTGGGTTATAAATTCTGATTATTGTCCGTAGTCCTGGTCTTTTTGCTGCACGCCGTTTTCGTCCCAGAATTTCCAGATGCCGGTTTTTTTGCCGTCTTTGTATTTTCCTTCGAAATGTTTTTTTCCGTTTTCGTGGTAGGCGGTACGCACACCGTCATCAACTCCGTTGTTAAAAGAACCTTCGCTCCAGGTGTTGCCGTTTTGATACCAGCTGGTCCATTTACCGTGGCGTTTGCCGTTTTTGTATTCTCCTTCCATATATTTCTGATGATTGGAATAATACAAAGTTTCCTTAAACAATACCCGTTGATCACCATCATCCTTATAATAACGAACCATTTTGGGGGAGCCATCGGGATATGATTCTATGGTATTCTCCACAATTTTAGTTGTACAGCCTGCGCAAAAAAAAGCAAGCAGCAATAGCAGCAGTATCTTTATTTTCATAGTTTAGCGATTACTTGGCCTTTTCGGTTTCCGAACCTCCGGCTGTTGGTTTTTTTTCATATTCTTTATTCAGCACGGTCAGAATATCTTCGGTGATATCAAAGGCCGGGTGAACAAACAGCAATCCGCCGCCATAAGATTTTTCAAAGATAAAAGTGAAGTTTTTTGTTTTGTTGTAACGGGCAATGGTGTTTACAATGGTATCGTGAACCTCCATATTGCGCTTTAGTTTTTCCTCCTGAAGCTGCAAAGCCAGGTTTGATTCCAGTTCCTGTATGGCCATTTGTTCTTTGGACAATTCTTCTTCTTTTTTCTTTTGCTGGTCGAGTGTCAACAGGCCTGCGGTAGCTCTTTTGATATAATCATTATACTCTTTTTCAAAGGCCTTGGCCCTAGAAGCATATTGATTCTGGAGGCTTTTTTCAAAATTGGCCAGCTCCACCTGAACATCAAGTACAAAATCATAATCCTGCATTATGGTGTCGGTGTTTACGTATGCAAATGTTACTTTGTCAATAGACGGAGCAACAACATTGGCAGCCGTATTTTCTTTGTTGCGGAAAAACAAAATAAACAAAACGATGACGCCTGCCAGTGCCAGAATACTTATAGCCGTAAAAGCGACCTGTTGTGCGTTGCCTGATTTTTTTTGCACATCTGCCGGTTCTGCAGGCTTGTCTTGAGGTGCTGGAATGAATTCGTCAGTAGAGGCAGGAATTGGCTCCTGGTTTTCATTACGTGTTTCTTCGTTCATTATTGTACTTTTTAAATTTTTCTAATTACCTACTTCAGATAAAAATTTCAGGCGGACAAGCCGTATTTCCTCCTCGGAGAATTCTTCTTCGCCGAGTTCTTTGAGTGCGTCTTCCACCGAATCCGTTTCTGCTTCATAAAAATAGTCATATATTTCTTCCTGGTGATAAGGCTCGACATATTCCTCAATATAATAGTTGATATCAAGCTTGGTGCCTGAGGCCACAATACTTTCGAGTTCCATCAGCAGTTCTTCAATTGTAAGGTTTTTGGCGTTGGCAATATCTTCCAAAGGAATTTTCCGGTCAATGTTCTGGATTATGTACACTTTCAGTCCCGACTTGTTTACGACAGATTTGACAATCATGTCCATAGGCCTGATAATTTCATTTTCCTCCACATATTTTGCTATCAGGTCCAGAAAGGGTTTTCCGTATTTTTGTGCTTTGCCCGAACCAACACCCGTTATTTGCATCAATTCATCCATTTTGATGGGGTATTGTATAGCCATATCCTCGAGCGAGGGGTCCTGGAAGATGACAAAAGGCGGCAGGTTTTCTTTGCGGGAGATTTGTTTGCGGAGATCTTTCAACAGGGTAAACAATGTTTTATCCGCTGTGCTGGTTTTTCCTCCGCCGGCGAAAAATTCATCTTCCTCCGGTGTGTCGTAGTCGTGGTCCTGTGTAAGCATGATAGTTTCCGGTTCGTCCAGAAACTTCTCCCCTTCTTTGGTGATTTTCAGAATCCCGTAGTTTTCAATATCTTTGCTCAACAGCCCGTTGACAATGGTTTGGCGTATCACCGCGGTCCAGAATTTTTCATCATGATCGGCGCCTTTGCCAAATACATTAAGTTTATGGTGTTTGAAAGATTTTACCTGGGCTGAAACTTTGCCGATGAGTACGTTTACCAGATGTGCGCCCTTGCATTGTTCCTTGGTTTCCACAACGGCTTCCAAAACTGTTTCTACGTATGCGGTGCCGTCAAATTTCGTTTTTGGATGCAGACAGTTATCGCAACACTGGCAGTTTTCTTCCTCAAAGACCTCGCCGAAATAATGCAGCAGCAATTTGCGTCTGCACACCGAAGATTCGGCATAGGCAATTGTTTCCATGAGCAGTTGTTTGGCTATTTCCTGCTCGTTGACCGATTTTTTCGAGGTGAACTTTTCCAGTTTCTGGATGTCTTCATAAGCATAAAAAGCGATGCAGTTGCCTTCGCCGTCGTCACGTCCTGAGCGGCCGGTTTCCTGATAATAGCCTTCCAGGCTTTTGGGCATATCGTGATGGATAACATAGCGCACATCGGGCTTGTCGATGCCCATGCCAAAAGCGATGGTTGCCACAATCACATCCACTTCTTCCATCAGAAATTTGTCCTGGTTGGCTTTGCGCACTTCGGATTCGAGGCCGGCATGGTACGGCAACGCTTTGATACCATTGACCTGGAGAGTTTCCGCAAGCTCTTCCACTTTTTTACGGCTGAGGCAATAGATGATTCCTGATTTTCCGCTGTTGCTTTTTATGTATTTTATGATGTCGCGCTGTACGTCCTTGGTTTTTGCTCTTACTTCATAATACAGGTTGGGCCGGTTGAACGATGATTTGAAGAGTCCGGCATTCATCATGCCCAGATTTTTTTGAATGTCGTGCTGTACCTTTGGCGTAGCGGTGGCGGTGAGAGCCATCACAGGAACTTTTTTGCCGATAGCTTTAATGGTAGGCCTGATGTTGCGGTACTCCGGTCTGAAATCATGTCCCCATTCCGAAATACAGTGGGCTTCGTCTATGGCGTAAAAAGAGATTTTGAACTGTTTAAAAAATTCAATGTTTTCTTTTTTTGTAAGCGTTTCGGGGGCAACATACAGCAGTTTGGTTTTTCCCGCAAGCAGGTCGGCTTTTACATCGGTCATTTCCTGCTTGGAAAGTGAAGAGTTTAAAAAGTTGGCTATCCCTTTGTCCACGCCAAAATTCCGGATATTGTCCACCTGGTTTTTCATGAGCGAAATAAGCGGCGAAATGATAATAGCCGTACCATCGCTTATGAGGGCCGGGAGCTGGTAGGTGAGCGATTTGCCGCCACCTGTGGGCATGATGACAAAAGTGTCCTTGCCGTCCAATACATTTTTTATGACGGCTTCCTGATTTCCTTTAAACGTGTCGAACCCGAAAAACTCTTTAAGGACTATATGTAATTTATCTCCTGATTTTTCTTTCATTACCTTACTAATTTGGTTAATGTAAATATACGCAAATTTCGTCTATTTGACAATATTTTTTCCAATTATATTACGAAATTATAAAAATTTATTAGTAATCAAAAAAACTTTATTTTTTTCTGTATTATCTTTTTTGTTTTAAGTTTTTTCTTTTTAACTGACGGATTGTTTTTTGTTTATAACACAAAAATAAAAATTGTTTCATTAGAAAATCATTTTTACAAATAATCACCAAAATATTTTTACATACAGACGGATATTTTGTTTTTACATGTCATGCTGCATGCATTGGTCAGTAAATACTTGTTTTCATATTATCAAAACTATTGAAAAGAATGTTTTTTTGTTAAATTTGTATCCTGTTTGAGTTAAATCGAGTATAAGTATTTTTAGACGATTTCATAATTTTTGATGTTTCGTAAAAAAAAGCCGAAATGGAGAAACAGCTTACTATAATTATACCGGCCTATAACGAGGAAAGTTCGCTGAGATCTTTTTTACCGGAGGTTATAGCGTTTTGCAGGCAACAGGGTTTTCAACTGATTGTTGTTGATGACGGCTCCGTAGATAAAACCTATGAAACATTAAAGGATTTGACATTTGGTAATGATTTTGTCGAAATAATTCATCATAAGGTAAATAGGGGTTATGGCGGCGCTATTAAGACAGGGATTCAAAACACCACAACGCCATACCTGATTACCATTGATGCCGATGGCCAGCATTATCTGGAAGACGTGTTGAAATTACTTGATAAAACAAAAGAGACGGAAGCCGACATGGTCATTGGCAGCCGCAAGGGCCAGAAGATCCATAATTATTACCGGCATTTTGGCAAGTCGATAATCCGGAGTTTTGCAAAAATGACTATGACGGTACCAATCTATGATATCAATTCAGGAATGAAACTGTGTGATACGGCTCTTGCCCAGAAATACATTCCCTTATGCCCGGACGACATGGCCTACAGCGATTTTATTGCCCTGATATTTATAAACCAGAAACACCTGGTAATTGAAGAGCCTATCCGGATACGTGAACGCCGGGAGGGCAAAAGCAAGATTTCGCTGGGCACCGCTTATTCCACCATTCTGGCCATTATCCATATCCTGCTGCTGTTTAACCCCATGAGGTTTTTCCTACCTATTGCACTGTTGTGTATTATATTCGGCATTGTCTGGGGGCTACCATTTTTGCTTATGGGCAGGGGGGTGAGCAACGGTGCTATCATCAGTATCCTATCAGGCTTAATCCTTGTATTTCTGGGATTAATCGCCGACCAGATTTCCATGTTCAGAAAGGAAAGACTAAAGTAATGAAAATATTACTGGTCAATCCGCCTTTTTACAGGATAATAGGTTTTTATAACCGGTATTTTCCTCTGGCACTGACCATGCTTGCCACCACGCTGAAATGTGCCGGGCACGAGGCTTTGGTATATGATGCCGATTTGTACAACACCCCTGAAAACATGGATTATTCGCTGTTGCCTGAAAAATATCCTGTTTTTCTAAGTTCGTTGCAGGATGCAGACCACCCTGTATGGGCTGAGGTAAAAAAAACCATCAGCGATTTTTGTCCCGACCTTATCGGGATATCTATCTATACTACTTTTGCGGCTTCAGCATTTCACACCGCCGAAATTGCCAAAACGATTTATCCTGATTGTCCCGTTGTGCTTGGCGGTCCACATGCCACATCCAAAGCCGGGGAGGTTATGCAAATAGCCCCTTTTGTTGATTTTGTGGTGAAAGGAGCCGGCGAAAAGCCGCTGCTTGATTTAGCTAACCATTTTCAGCGCAAAGAAGGCAGCCTGCAGTCTATCGCAGGATTATCTTTCCGAATGGATGGACAGATAATTCATAATCCGGCAGCCGATACCCGCGAAAGAATTTCCGGAACGTCTTTTCCTGACCGGTCGTTGCTGATGAATGAGAAGAGTTACAGTTCGGAAGATATGGGGTTGATTATGACAACCATCGGGTGTCCCTATAACTGTACTTTTTGCGCTTCACACATCAAAAAAATAAGCTCCCGTGAGGTAGATAACATTATTGAAGAAATAAAACTGGTAAAACAAAAATACGGCACCACCCAGTTTGCTTTTAAAGACGATTCCTTTACAATAAACAAAAGCAGAGTCTATGAGCTGTGTCAGAGACTGATCGGCGAAAAATTGCATATCTGCTGGGAATGTAATACCCGCGTAAACCTTATTGATGAAGAACTGCTCCGTGTGATGAAAAAAGCAGGTTGCAATTATATTAAAATTGGTATCGAATCGGGGGCTGACAAAATTCTGGCAAAAATAAACAAAGGAATCACTTGCGAGCAAAGCAGAAATGCAGCAAAGATCCTGCGTAAATCAGGCATCCATTGGAGTGCTTACTTTCTTATTGGCATGCTGGGCGAGACCAAAGAAGACATGTATAATACGCTGGAGTTTATGTATGAACTGAAGCCTGATTTGGCGCTGCTCGGGGTGTACGAAACTTTTCCCGGGACCAAAATGTTTGATGATGGCTTGGAAAAAAACATGGTAAAGACCCCCATGCTACTTGAAGATTTTTATTCCACCCTGCCCCATCTTTATTATATCAAAAACCCTCATGTGCGCAGCGACCAGCTTGACGAAGCCACTTTTATTCAGGTGGTCAGTGATATTAAAGAAAAATTTCATCGTTATAATAAAAAACCACGGCATGTTATAAAAACAGCCCTGGCTAAAACCTCGGTGTACCGGAGGGAGCCGAAAATTTTACTGGCAGATGTCCGGAAATTTTTCAGATACATTTGATGCCTATGGAAGACCATACTTTTGTTATACCGGCTTATAAAGATTCTGTTTTTATTGAAGAATGTATCGTCTCGCTGAAAAACCAGACCAAAAAAAGTCATATCTGCATAACCACTTCTACCCCATCGCAACATTTGAAGGATGTAGCTCAACGGCATTCGCTGCCTTTGCTGGTCAACAATAACAGCAAGGACATTGCGGGCGATTGGAATTTCGCTTTGTCGGAGGCCCAGACAACATGGGTTACTCTTGCTCATCAGGACGATATTTACGAAAGCAATTATTTGGAAAACGTCTTGGAAAAAAACAACAATAAAGTTTTGATTTTATTTACTGATTACTGCGAAATCATTCATGGAAAAATCCGCAGGCATTCGTTGAATTTTTTTACCAAAAAAATTTTGTTGATTCCCTTTCTGATAAAGCCTTGCATAAAAAACAGATTTTTCAAACGGCTGCCTTTGATTTTTGGTAACGCAATTTGTTGCCCTTCGGTGACATTCAATAAAAACCACCTAAAGGATTTCGCATTTTCACCTGATTTTTCATACAGCCTCGACTGGAAGGCCTGGCTGGATATGGCCAACCGTGACGGGGCGTTTGTTTTTATCAATAAAAAACTGATGAAACACCGTATCCATGAGGATTCTGAAACCACCAGACAGTTAGTAACCAACGTCAGAAAAAAAGAAGAATTAAGAATTTTCGGAATTATTTGGGGAAAGCGTATCGCCGGTATGCTGGGCCGCATTTATTCGTTAAGTCATAAAGATAATATTTTGTAGGATGGCTATGAAAAATAACCGGATGATTTTAGTTGTGGTACCTACCATGGAAAATGCTTACCATAACCTAAAACATTTTGTTTCTGTAAGCCCGCCCATTGGCCTGACCAGCATTGCCGCCACAGCTCTACGGGCGGGCTGTGATGTTTCCATCATCGACGGCGATGCCGAAAACCTCACCATGGAAAAGCTTGTCAATATGGTTGCTGAAAAAAAACCTGCCTTTGTCGGTGCCACCATTATGACAGCTACCATGGATATTACCAGAGAGTTTCTCACTCTGCTGAAGAAAAAAACACCTGAGACAGTGATGATTGCCGGAGGCCCGCATGTGTCGGCGCTGCCCAAGCAAACACTGGAGGACACATGGGCTTTGGATATCGGTGTTATTGGCGAGGGCGACCTTACTATTATTGATATTGTCAATGCATATAAAAACCAGTTGTCTTTGCAGGATGTTGATGGTATTGTTTACAGAAAAAACGACAGGATTGTTATTACCGGGTACCGCCCTCCAATAGCCAATCTGGGGTGTCTTCCGGTACCGGCCAATCATCTGCTGAAAAAACATCTTTACAGGTCCTATTTATGGAGCCGCTGGGTGTCGGGTCAAAACGGTCCTATTGGCGTGATTTTCACAGCCCGTGGATGCATAGGCCGTTGTAATTTTTGTGCTTCCCACACTGTCTTTGGCCCCAAGGTGCGTTATTTTGATATGCAGCAGGTGTATGACCAACTGGATTTTTTTATTAAGGAGTGGAACATTCGCATTTTATATCTTCAGGACGACACGTTTAATCTAAACAGAAAGCGGGTGATTGAACTTTGCGATTATATTATTGAAAAAGGATATAACAAACGGCTGGAAATTCAAATCTCCTCAAGAGCCAATACGGCCCATCTGCCTACATTAAAAAAGATGCGAGAAGCCGGTGTGCGCTGGGTCTTTTTTGGAATCGAGAGCGGCAATCAGCAAATACTTGACCAAATGGATAAGAACATCCGCCTCGATCAGATACGCAGCGCCGTTGCAAATGCCCGTAAAGCCGGTATGTTTGTGGGTGGAAATTACATTATCGGCTGTCTGGGAGAAACTTACGAAACAGCATCAGACACCATAAAACTTGCCTGCGAACTCCAGCAGGATTATGCCTCTTTTGCTACTGCCATTCCGCTGCCGGGAACAGGCTTGTACCAACATTGCCTCGAAAACAATATCTCCTTGCCACCATGGAACGACTTTGGCAGTGTGAATACCCCTCCCATCGCACTAAACAACACACTGACCGCCGAACAACTCAGCCAACTGCGTGATATGGCTGTCAACAAGTTTTTCATCAGGCCGGGGTACTTCATAAAAATATTAATAAGACTCAAAACTTTTATTGTATTAAAAGATTTTGTTACCATGTTTTTTGCCCTGAGAAAAGAAAAAAAAGAGAAGCGGCTGTAGCTTTGTGTGCCTGGAATGAGATTCACGCCTGTTTGCGGCCGATGCTTATGAATTCGTTGTATTTGAAAAAACTTCCAAAAAACCGGGGAAACGGAAATGAATATTGTCTTACAAATTCGAGATTCAACGCTTTAATGATCCGGCGCTGCACGTCAAAGTTGACGAACTGAACATGCGTTGCATCAGATTTATAGCCTGTTTCCTGAGGAGTAATGATAATAAGGTTTCCATTGTTTTTTAATAATGGAAAATATATTTCCAGGAGTTTTATCGCCTCTTTTTCTGTCATATGCTCTGCCACATGTGCCAGCAATAAGGAGTCAAAACGCAAAGGGATATTGTATTCACTCGTGTGAAATTCATCCGGCGTAAAAACCTGTAAGCCTTTCTTTTTAGCTATTTCCACCGCAGCCAAATTATGATCGATACCTATTCCGTTGCCATCCAGATGAATAAGATTCCGGCCGATGCCACAACCTATGTCAAGAACAAAGCCCGGTTTTAAACGACGCAAATTCCACCGGTAAGGTCTTTGCACATCCAGCAGGCGTTTCCACCACACATATTGGTTTTTATAAAGACGGCCGGCATATTCTTTATCCTGAGTTTTCATTTTGATATAATGAGGATTGCCCTTTTGGATAAAAGGCCTGTAAAGTTAACTATTTTTTCCGCGACACGGGTGATGAAATGTTACCGCTTACAGCACATCACAATCTCAATAGGGTTAAAATTATTTCAAGGAAAATATTTATTTTTACTGTGATTTTTAAGTCACCTTAATATGAAAAAAACGCGGTTGTACCTTATTGCCCTGGCAATTCTTTTTGCAGCAGGGTTGGTAATTACGTATTCAAACCATTTCAATAATGGCTTTCATTTTGACGATTCGCACACCATACAGGATAACCCCTACATCACCAGCCTGAAAAATGTTCCATTGTTTTTTAAAGACACTAAAACATTCAGCTCCATGCCTTCGCACCAGGGCTACCGTCCGATGGTAACAACCACGCTCGCCGTTGATTATTGGCTGGGCGGAGGGTTGAAACCTTTTTATTTTCATCTTTCCACTTTTCTGTGGTTTGTTCTGCTTTGCATACTTTTATTTTTTGTTTACAAAAAAATCAGTAAAACAGCACTTAAACATACCTGGGCCGGCTATGTAGCACTTGTTGCTGCTGCAGTGTTTGCGTTTCACACTGTCAACGCCGAAACCATCAATTATATCATTTCACGCTCCGACGTGCTGTCCACCTTGTGTATCATTGCCTCTGTGGCTATTTTTATTCTTTTTCCCCACCTGCGGAAATGGGGTATTTATATATTGCCGGCAATACTTTGCGTAGGTTTTAAAGAAACCGCCTTAATCATACCTGTCTTGTTATTCTTTTATGTGATTTTCTTCGAAAAGAATCTTTCCCTGACCGACCTGTTTAAGGCCTGCAATTTGAAAACCTTGGGTAAAACAGTTTTGATGTTTGTTCCCATATTAATTATCATAGGCCTTTTACAATACTATTCTTATGCGAAAATGCCCAGGGAAGGCATTGAAAATATCGACAATCCGGTACTGCCATATGTGCTGACACAAACTTTTGTCTGGGTGCATTATTTTCTTTCATTTTTTCTGCCAATAAACCTAAGTGCCGATACCGACTGGACAGTGCTTTCCAATCCTTTTGACGACCGGATAATGGTGGGAGTGATTTTTGTGATAGTGCTGGTTTTTGTGATTTTTAAAACGGCTTCAAAGGCTGAGCAACGGCCAATAGCTTTTGGCCTGATATGGTTTACCGTGTCGCTGTTGCCCACATCCTTAGTTCCGCTCACCGAAGTGCTAAACGATCACAGGATGTTTCTTCCTTTCACCGGACTTACATTCAGCGTAATTTACACGGTAGGGTTGCTGGTGGTTAAAAATGAACACATTTTTATAAAAAACAGAAAGAATCTGGTTGTGTTGTGGGTGGCTGTTTTTCTGATTTTGTCTGCCTTTGCTTATGGTACGCATCAGCGAAACGAAGTATGGAAAGACGAAGAATCGCTCTGGCTTGACGTTACCATTAAAAGTCCTAAAAATGGTCGCGGCCTTATGAATTATGGCCTGACGCAAATGGCTAAAGCCAATTATCCGGTTGCCGAAAAATATTTTGAACAGGCGCTCGAATATACGCCATACTATTCATTTTTGCATATTAACCTCGGCATTTTAAAAAATGCCATGGGAAAACCGGCAGAGGCCGAAGGATATTTTAACAAAGCCATACAATATGGTCCGCAGTACAACGAACCCTATTATTATTATGCAGGATTTTTGTTGAAGCAAAACCGAATCCAGGAAGCCCGCCGGATGGAAGAACAGGATCTGCTCATCAATCCCATATTCATGCAGGGCCTTTACCAGATGATGGATATTTATAACAGGCTGGAGCTCTGGGAAAAGCTCGATTCGGTGGCGCTACACACACTTTCCATTTCCGGCGGCGATACCATAGCCCTGAAATATCGTGAGGCTGCAGTTAAAAAAGTTTCTGCAGCAGACCAACACTTGCAGTTTGCCCGGCAAAATCCCACCCCTGAAAACTATCTCAACCTAAGTCTTCAGTATTATCATCTGGGCCAGTACGAGAAATGTATTGAAGCCTGTAACGAAGCCCTGAAACTTAAACCCGATTACGCCGAAGCATACAACAACATTTGTTCGGCTTACAATGCCATGCATATGTGGGATAAGGGTGCCGAAGCCTGCGAAAAAGCCCTGAAAATAAATCCAAGTTACGAACTGGCAAAAAATAATTTAGCCTGGGCAAAATCAAATCTGTAAATAGTGGCCTGCATAGCTTCAGGATATTCATATACTGTTGAAAAAGCCTGCCTGGCGCATGATGCAGACCAGTGAACCTGCCTATGCTGGTTTCTTTTATTGCACCGGTATAAATTTTTTATTGAGTAATATGGGATAAACAATTTAAATGACTAATTTTGACCGCCCAATTACAATAAAAGAATTATGAAAGAAAATTTCGATCCAAAGCTAAACTACGAAGAAACTAAAAAAGCCATTGGATATACGCCGTTGAAACAATCAACACAGGAAGACTGGAACCGCATAGGCTTTATGTCGGGACTGGAAGTTCATCAGCAACTTAAGACCAAAGAAAAACTTTTTTGCCATTGTCCTGCGGGGGTGTACCAGAAAAAAAATCAGTACGATGCCGAGCTGCTAAGGCACATGCGCCCAACACTTAGCGAACTGGGCGAATACGACGGCACCGCCCTGATGGAGTTTAAAACACGCAAAGAAATTGTGTATCGCGTAAAAAACGAAACGACCTGCACTTACGATGTGGACGATACACCTCCATTTAAACTAAACCGGGAAGCCCTCGAAAACGCTTTGGAAATTGCGCTGCTCAGCAAGTTGAATATCGTAGGCGAAGTGCACATCACCAGAAAACAATACCTCGACGGAAGCATTCCTACAGGATTTCAGCGTACGGCGATATTGGGCGTGGAAGGCGAACTGCCTTTGAAAACAAAAAACATCAGGTTGATTCAACTCAGTATTGAAGAAGATTCCTGTCGTGAAATTTCCGATATCGGACACCGCCGTATTTACTCCACCGACCGTCTCGGGGTGCCTTTGATTGAAACCGTTACCTATCCGGATATGGTAAACCCTTACGAGGTAAAAGAAGCCTGTGATTATATCCGCTTTTTAAACCGCAGCACCGGCAAGGTAAGAACAGGTATCGGCGCCGGCCGGCAAGATGTAAACGTCAGTTGTAAAGGCGGTACCCGTATAGAAATCAAAGGTGTGGCCCATACACGGTGGATACCAAAGCTCACGCATAATGAGTGTTTCAGACAATGGGCCTTGTTACATATCCGCGAAATTTTAAACGGAAAATTCGGAGACGGATCCTCGTGGAAGATGAATTATCAGGAAGTACAACTCAAAGATTTTCATTTTTCGAACCTGCCCCTCAACGAAGAAAAAAAGAATGCTTATAAGTATTATGCCATCAACCTTCCCGGCTTCAAAAAAATACTTTCGCATTTCACCCAGCCCGGAAAAATGTTTGCCGACGAAATCAGCGAACGCCTGAAAGTGATTGCCTGTATTGAGCTGCCCAACATGACCCACTCGGAAGAATTTGAGCCCCTGATAAGCGGTGATGATTTCTCAAACATCCGCGCCTCGTTAAACGCCAAAGAAGATGATGCACAGATTATACTCTGGGGTCCGGCAGACGATATGAAAACCGCACTGGAAACGATAGAAGAACGCTGCCAATGGGCTTTCAAAGGCGTGCCTAACGAAACCCGCAAATCATTCGAAAACGGCACCACCATTTTTGAACGCGTACTGCCAGGCGCCGACCGTATGTATCCCGATACTGATTCGGTGCCTATCCCCCTGGAAGATGAATATATCAACCGCCTGAAGAAAAACCTGCCCACCGAAGTCATTGAAAGATACCAGAAACTCAAAGAATGGGGCATACCTGAAGATACGTTCACATACATATTCAAGAAAAATCTTTTCCCGGTAATTGAAAAAATTATCAGCGTTAATGGCTATCCCCCCAAATTTATCGGAACATTTATAGGGCACACCCTAAAATATTTTGAAGGACAACATGCTATATCACCATACTTTAATTATGAAATGATTGGAGATATGTTTGCCTTTATAAGCGAAAAGAAACTGGATAAACAGATTGCAAAAAAAATGCTGCCCATCCTGATACAGCATCCTAAGATGGATTTTGAATCAATTCTTGCCACTATCAAATTCAAAAAAATCACCAAGGAAGAGATTCTTTCCAATATTCCTTTTATGAAAGAAAAATTCCATCAGATACGCATTTCGCAACAACCTGATGTGGAAACCAAATGGATAATGGGTGGTTTGCGCAAAATGGCTACCGGCAACATTTGTCTGGCCGAATTAAAAGGATTAGTTGAAACCAGTAATTAACAGCTAAAAAACATACTACAATGAGCGAAGATTTTTTTCAGGGATATAAGGGCGATGCACTTGAAATATTAAAAAAATATAACGTCCGTGTATGGGGTCAGGCCGAAGTGGATACTACCCGCGGATTGTTTAAAGGGACCGTTCTGCCCCGCGCCGAAAATGATGATGATAAACACATTGTCCTCAAGGTGGTTACCGGTTATAACATCGGGATTGACATTAGCACCATCCTGACGATGAAAGAAGTAGGTTATAAAAAGGCAAATTATAAAATACCCGAAAAGGAGTTCCCCTATACTCCCGGTAAGCCCAAAGTAAAACTGATTGGCACCGGCGGCACCATAGCCTCGCGTCTCGACTACCGCACCGGCGCTGTAATTCCGGCCTTTTCGCCCGGAGAACTTTATGGCGCCGTACCCGAACTGGCCGATATCTGCAACCTGGAAACCGAAAAACTTTTCGCGGTGTTCAGCGAAAATATGGGGCCCGAACAATACAAAAAACTTGCCGTTGCCATAGGACAGGAAATAGAAAAAGGCACCGATGGTATTATTATAGGCCATGGTACCGACACCTTGCATTATACGGCCGCTGCACTTACTTTTATGGTTCAGAATCCTCCCATCCCTATCGTGCTGGTAGGCTCACAGCGCTCCTCAGACAGGCCAAGCTCCGATGCGGCCCTGAATCTGATGCATGCCGCCACAGCAGCCGCTCATGGCGATATCGCCGAGGTGATGGTGTGCATGTTCGGACCTACATCCGACGAATACGGGTTCCTGCACCGTGGCACCAGGGTTCGTAAAATGCATTCGTCATACCGTTCTACTTTCCGCACCATCGGAGATATTCCCGTGGCTACGGTAACACGTAATGGCGTGGTGCCGCAAAAGCCGGTGTATAATCACCGCCGCAAGGATACTTCCAATGTAAAAATCACACCCGTTTTTGAAGAAAAGGTGGGCATGTTGTATTACTACACCAATATGCAACCCGATATGATCGACTCGATGGTTGATAACGGTTATAAAGGCATTGTCATCATTGGTACGGGACTGGGGCATGTCAACAAACCTATATATCCGGCCATAGAACGTGCCGTGAAAAAAGGCGTGGCCATTTATATGACAGTACAAACCCTGTGGGGCTATGTACATATGTTTGTTTACGACACAGGCCGCGACCTGATGGCCAAAGGCATTATTCCGGCAGAAAACATGCTGCCCGAGGTGGCTTATATCAAATTGGGCTGGGCGCTTGGCCAAACCAACGACCTCGAAAAAGTAAAAGAGATAATGCTGACGCCGATCAATGACGACATTACCCCGCGCGAACCTTACAACGGATACCTGATTTACCAGGGCGGAGTAAAAGAAGTCGAAGATTTTATCAAGAAAGTACACAAATAAAAAGAAAAGGGCTGAAATTCAGCCCTTTTCTTTTTATTTTAACCTTCAACTTTTAAATGTATTGTTCCCCTTTTTCAATCTTTATTTTTACATCATTCACAAAATTACGAATCTGCTGTTCGTCGTTTTTGCGGCAGATTAACAATACATTTCCCGACTCCACCACAATATAATCGTCGAGGCCCTGCAACACCACCAGCTTGTCTTCAGGCATGTTTACTATGCAGTTGTGGCTGTCATACATAATTACATCTTTGCCAACAATGGCATTGCCGGCTTCGTTTTTTTTGCGGTTTTCATATAAGGAGCCCCAGGTGCCCAGGTCGGACCAGCCGAAATCAGAACACAGCACATATACATTATCAGCCTTTTCCATCACACCGTAGTCAATAGAAATGCTTTTGCCGGTTGTGTAAGTGTGCTGAATAAATTCCTGTTCTTTTTCGGTATTGTATATGCCTTTTCCTTTTTCAAACGATTCGTAGATTTCGGGAAGATGAGTTTCAAAAGCTTGAAGAATAGTTTTTATTGACCAGACGAAAATGCCCGAATTCCATAAAAAATCACCGCTTTCAATAAACTGCCGGGCCATTTCGAGCACGGGTTTTTCGGTAAATGTTTTTACTTTTTTCAGGCGCGTATCTTCGGGATAACCATCCGTATCCTTGTATTGGATATAGCCATAACCCGTATCGGGGCGGCTGGGGTTAATGCCCAGGGTAAGCAGCCAGTTATTTTTTGATGCTGCCTGAAGGGCCGAGCTGATGATACCGGCAAAAGAATCTTCGTTAAGAATAATGTGATCGGAAGGAGCTATCACCACATTGGCATCGGGGTCGGTTTCATTGATTTTATAACAGGCATAAGCAATACACGGTGCGGTATTCCTGCGGGCCGGCTCAGATATTATCTGACGCGTTTCCAGAGAGGGTATTTGTTCCCTGACCAGATCGGCATATTTTTCGTTGGTTACAATGAAAATGTTTTCTTTTGGAATGATCTTTTCAAAACGCCTGAAAGTCTGCTGTATCAGCGTTTCTCCCGTGCCGAGAATATCGATGAATTGTTTGGGGTGGGAAGTGCGGCTCATGGGCCAGAAACGCGAACCTATGCCGCCTGCCATTATCACACAATAGTTATTGCTCATTATTATATTTTATTTTAATTTTTGGCAAAAATATCAAATTATCATTTATTATCCTCGTGTTTTTTCATTTTAAATCGTCGGTGCTTAATTCAGCTCAAAATCAAAGGCCTTGCTCACTGGGTTGACTTTCATGGCTGCGTTGATCAGATACCAGCGTTTGTTATTCAGGCAAAAACACTTGTACCGGGTGCGGAGCTTTTCGCCTTTCCGGAAAACAAGCCCGTTATGAATGGAAAACACTGAGTCGGGGGCCAGTTCTTCCAGAAATTCTATAGTCGCATTCGTATCATATTTCGCCAGGGTCAGTGTCAGGTTATATTCGGCTGCATGCACCGGTTCACCGTTTTTTACAAAAATCTTTACCAAGGCGTGCGATAAATCGGGCGGAAAAATATTTTTCTCCAATAAAAAAAATACCAGCGACCTGTAATTGGCCTTCCATTCATCGCCATGCGGTCTGGCCTTTCTCTTAAAGGCGTTCCAGGTAATCAAATGAGCATATTCGTGGGTAAAAGTTATAAGAAAAGCATATTTGTTCAGGTTGTGGTTGACGCTGATCCTGTGATAGGGCTTTTCTTTGTCGGGTGGACGGTAGTCGCCCGATTTGGTGGCTCTTTCCCGTGTAATAATCAACTGCAAAGGATGTGATTGCATCCAGTGGAATACTGTATCTAAACTTGTTTCGGGAAAATAAGGCGCTAGAGATTCTTTATCCAATGTTTTGAACCTTTTCGGTGGGTTGGGCTTTGCTAAAAGTGGGACATTGATTATACCGGTGTTTTTTTGAAGCACAGCCCGAAATAATAATAAGGACAACAAACACCAGCAGGTAAAGAATCTTGTTAGCTTTCATATAAATTATTGTTTTGAAAATTACCGTTTTTGTTTTGTGAAAATGTAGGACAGTCTTTGCATTTGTGCTTTTGAGATGTTTTGCACGATTGGGCAGCAAAAGCAAAGCACATCAGCATTAAAAACACCAGTGATATTTTAATTTTTTTCATCCGGAATTTTATCGTAGTAAAGCATCATGCAAAATTAAAGAAAAAACCTGTTATTTCCGGCAAAAATGCATGCTGTTATTAAAAATAAAATAATTTTTCATCATCTCTTCAAGGATAACCAGTTATCAATTTTTGCAGCATGTTTTCAAAATATTGCTAAATTCGCAGAAAATAAAATCACGCAGCTTGAAAAAAGCATTAACCACTATAGGAAACTACCTGTTGTTGATGAAGAAGGTGTTTTCGAAACCTGAAAAAGGCCCGGTTTTCCGTCAGCAACTTTTCACAGAAATGGACAATCTGGGTGTTGATTCATTGGGCATCGTGGCTATTATCTCCGTATTTATGGGGGCTGTGGTGGCCATGCAGACAGGTTATAACACCACCAGCGCCTGGATACCCGAATATACCGTCGGGTTTACCACCAGGGAATCCATAATTCTTGAGTTTTCCAACACCATTATCTGTCTTATTCTTGCAGGCAAAGTGGGTTCGCGTATTGCCTCCGAGATAGGCACCATGCGGGTTACCGAGCAGATTGACGCCCTGGAGGTAATGGGCATCAACTCGGCCAGTTTCCTGATCCTTCCCAAGATAGTGGCCGCCATGTTGATTTTTCCCGTGCTGGTTATCATCAGTATGTTTTTAGGAATTTTAGGCGGATGGTTTGCCGCCGCCTGGATGAATGTGGTAACCGTTTCGGCCTATTACGACGGCATCACCCTTGATTTGATTCCTTTTGAAATATTTTATTCAATCGTAAAAACTATTGCCTTTTCTCTTATCATCACATCTGTATCCGGATTTTATGGGTTTAATGCCTATGGCGGCGCCCTGGAAGTTGGCCGTGCCAGCACCAAGGCTGTGGTGATGAGCAGTATTCTTATCATTTTGTTTAACCTGGTAATTACCCAACTGATGTTATAGGTATGATTGAAACCCGCAACATATCCAAAGGATTTGCCGATAAAAAAGTGATCAAAGACATCAGTGTGATTTTTGAGCGCGGAAAAACCAACCTGATTATTGGCCCGAGCGGCTCGGGAAAAACGGTACTGATGAAATGCATTGTTGGCCTGCTCGATGTTGATGAAGGCCATATTCTGTTTGACGACAGGCCTTTTACCGAGATGTCTTTTAACGAAAAAAAAGTTATCAGGCAGGAAATCGGCATGATGTTTCAGGGCGGCGCCTTGTTTGATTCGATGAATGTGGAGGAAAATGTCATGTTTCCGCTGACCTTGTTTACCAAAAAATCATTGGAAGAAAAACGCGACAGGGTGAATTTTTGCCTCAAACGTGTAAATCTCGAAAATGTAAACAAATTGTATCCGGCAGAGATCAGCGGCGGGATGAAAAAACGTGTTGCCATAGCACGGGCTATAGCCATGAATCCCAGCTACCTGTTTTGCGACGAACCCAATTCGGGATTGGATCCGAAAACCTCCATCCTGATTGACAACCTCATCAGCGAGATCACACAGGAATACCAGATGACAACGGTTATTAACACGCACGACATGAACTCAGTAATAGAAATAGGCGACAAAATTGCTTTTGTATACACCGGAAAACTCTGGTGGGTGGGCGACAAGCACCAGATTCTCGATACCGACAACGCGGAATTGAATAACTTTGTGTATGCCACCGAACTCACACGGCGCTTAAAAAAATAGCATGAATTATCTCGACATTATTATCCTGATCCCGCTGGGATTCGCTGTTTTCAAGGGCTTACGCAAAGGCCTGATTTATGAGCTGGCGGTACTGGTGTCTTTGTTTGTGGGTGTTTTTGCCGGGATATATTTTTCCGATTTTATCGCAGGGTTGCTGATCCACAACCTGGGAATGAATGAGATGTACACCAAGGCAGTGGCCTTCACCTTGATTTTTATTGCCGTTATTGTGCTTGTGCGAATGTTTGCCAAAGCTATAGAATCTTTGATTGACATGACCGCCCTGAGCCTGGCAAATAAAATCCTCGGGGCTGTGTTTTCTGTTCTGAAGATTGCCCTGGTGCTGAGCGTGATTTTCTTTATCATCAACCGGTACGACCCGCGCGAAGCCCTGATAACCCATCAGGCTAAAGAAAAATCATTTATGTACAAACCCATATACAGTATTGCCCCTATAGCCATCCCAAAAATAAATTCAGAAATAAAAAAATGGCAGGCACAAAAAGATAGTATTCCGCAAGACAAGAACCAGGCAGAATAGGTCTGCTAATCTTCCATTATCGCCTTAACGCCCGGCAGCTCTTTGCCCTCGATAAATTCAAGCATAGCGCCGCCGCCGGTAGAAACATAGCTGATCTGGTCGGCCAGGTTATATTGGTTAATGGCTGCTACCGAGTCGCCGCCGCCGATAAGCGAGAACGAACCACGTATAGTGGCGCTGGCCACGGCAATAGCGATAGATTTGGTGCCCTGCTTGAAATGTGGAAGCTCAAAAACTCCCATAGGGCCATTCCAGATAATGGTTTCCGAGGCATTGATGATGTCGGCAAAACGACGGCAGGTTTTTCTTCCGATATCCAGTCCCATCCAGTTTTTGGGGATAGCATCGGCCTGGCTTTCCTTAAAGTTGGCTTCATCATAAAAACCATCTGCTATCACCGCATCAGTGGGGATATACAGGTTGACACCCCGCAGCATCATTTCCTGAACCATTTCCATTACCTCAGGAATTTTTTCGTCTTCAACCAGCGAACCGCCCACCTCGCCGCCAAAGGCCTTGATAAAGGTAAAGGCCATACCACCGCCAATTATGAGGTTATCAACCTTATTGATCAGATTTTTTATGATAGAAATTTTGGAAGAAACTTTTGCTCCTCCAATAATAGCTGTAAAAGGGGATTTGGCTTCGTTAAGGATAAAATTCAGGTTTTTCAGCTCGTTGGCAAGCAACAACCCAAAGTATTTGTTGTTGGGAAAAAACTCCGCGATGGTGGCCGTCGAAGCGTGTTTGCGGTGTGCCGTAGCAAAGGCATCGTTAATGTATATGTCGCCCAGCGAGGCCAGCTCTTTAGCAAAATTTTTGTCGCCTTTTTCTTCTTCGGGATAAAATCTCAGGTTTTCCAACAACACGACATCTCCGGGTTTCAGCGCCCCGCACACCTCAAAAGTTTTCGGGCCAAACAGGTCGCGGGTAAAAATAATATTACGGTTCAACAGGTTCGACAAACGCGGGACAACGGGCGTCAACGAATAATCCTGTTCAAAACCTCCCTTGGGACGTCCAAGGTGCGACATCAGGATTACCGTCCCGCCATCATTCAACACTTTCTGTATGGTGGGCAACGACTCCCTGATACGTGTGTCATCGGTAATCTGCCTGTTCTGATCCAGAGGAACATTGAAATCTACGCGTATCAGTACTTTTTTATTTTTAAAGTTTACTTTGTCGATGGTTTTTAACCTGAGGTGTGAGTTTACCATAAAATTATTTTTAAAAATTTCAGTAAAAATAATAATCAATGGCTGATAATCAAAAATAAATATGTGTTTTTTATTAAACAGCGAAAAAAACATATATTTGTTGTAATCATAATAGTATGCAAGATTTAAACATTACTATCGTCCAAAGCGATCTGGCCTGGGAACAGGTACAGAAAAACCTCGATACTTTTGATAAGAAGCTCGAAGGCCTGAAAAACGAACAGGATGTGGTGGTGCTTCCCGAAATGTTTGCTACGGCTTTTACTATGAATGTAGGGGATTTTGGCGGCAACATGGACAGCCCTGTTATAACGTGGATGAAAGAAAAGGCAGAAGCGCTCAACTCGGCTATTACCGGCAGTTTTATTTATAAAGAAAAAGATGTTTTTTACAACCGCCTGGTGTGGATGAATCCCGATCATAATTTTGAGACTTACGACAAAAGACATTTGTTCCGTTTTGGTGGTGAAAATAATTTTTTTAAAGCGGGAAAACAAAAAATTGTCGTGGAACATAAAGGCTGGCGTGTTTTTCCCCTGATTTGTTATGACCTAAGGTTTCCTGTATGGTCCAAAAATAAACTGGTGAATGAAAACTATCAGTATGATGTGCTAATTTATGTTGCCAACTGGCCTGAAACCCGTAAGCAGCACTGGAAAACCCTGCTTCAGGCGCGTGCCATCGAAAACCTTTGTTATGTGGTTGGCGTGAACCGCATTGGGTGTGATGGCCGCGGCACCCGTCATTCGGGCAACTCGTTAATCATCAGCCCCAGGGGCGAGATATTACATGAACTGGCCGATAATACCGAAGAAGTAATAACCATGGTGTTGTCGGGGGCCGAATTGCTCCACTACCGTCAAAAATTCAATGTGGCGCCCGATTGGGACGATTTTCGGATTTTGTGATTTTTCCGACTACCAGTTGTGCGAAGTTTCCGAGTGTCTGTTGCACAACTACATTTTTTTACGTATTTTTTACTTTTTATCATTTTTTATGCAATAAATATAGATTGACCCTTTAGTTGAGCCAAAAAACAAGTTATTTTAGTCAAAAAAAAGTCAAAAAGTTGATTAATTGGGTATTTGTGAGCCTTTTCAAGTTTTTTAATTCCGGATTGGGCATAATTCACCCCTTTAAACTTTAATAGTTTTTTATGTTATATGCTGTGGAAGCCATCAGGACATGTTTATTTGCTAATTTTATTCCTTTAGTATA
>Ga0209604_1000606_pt1 | contig 32875 bp, 30 predicted proteins | sample AD_UKC097_MetaG_FD_184405 | JGI IMG/M metagenome (GOLD analysis project Ga0209604, IMG submission 184405) | Active sludge microbial communities of municipal wastewater-treating anaerobic digesters from USA - AD_UKC097_MetaG (SPAdes) (version 2) | ecosystem: Engineered > Bioreactor > Anaerobic >... | reverse complement strand
GAGAGAATATTACCGATGAGAATATTTTCCAAAAGTTCCTTTCTTTCCGACCAGGTCCCAAACTTCTGATATTGCTCATAATTTTTTTCATTGAGGGCCAGCCAGGGGGTAAGGAAGGAGTAGGAAATGACCCTGGCACTAAGTCCGTAATCATCCGAGCGAAAAATTAAATTTTTCCCCTTTAATTTTATCTCTTCTCTCCCTATTATTAGCTCGTCCAGATCATAATGAATTTTTTGTAAGAGCTCGGCTCCTTCGTTTACGCCAACGATAGTGGGACTGTCGCCAAGAAATTTGTATTGAATCATGGGATACTTATATAAGAGAAACTGTCCGAAATGGTGATGTAGAAGGACATACTGATCGAATTGTGAAGCGATTGCACCCCGAATTTTGCTCGGACTTAGTCTTTCCGAAGTGTCTAATACAAACTTCACTAATAGCGTTTTGACCAGCAACTCAGTGACCCATACTTTAAGTTTTATTTAGGAAGAATATAGCCAACATCCTGGATTTCCAGGATTTCGCGCCTGGAGCAATCTATCTTTAAGTAGGAAGCTTTCAAAATGCCCTGATCTTCTCTTATAGGAACAAGGTAACTATTGAGCGGCAAGCTGCTGCCCGCCTTCCGGCAGTGTTCATGCATTAGATAAACCATGCCATTGCCATCTAATACTCTAGTATTTTTATCAAATGGGACAGGGAAAGCGGTTGTAATCTCTGTTAGGTTGCTAACCTCAGATACACTCTTCTTTATTATGTCACCATCTGGAGATAATAAAGACTCGCTATCACCGGCGGTTAAAGGACTAGACTTTAAAGCGCTGCCTATTGTGTCAAGAGTGCTTTCATTTTTTAAAATTGCCACAATTTGCTGGCTTTTTACAAAGCAAAATTGCCTGCCCAGAGCATTAGTAAATTTGCCACCGAGAGTATCTGCCCACTTTACTAATGCTGAAGTTGTGTAGCTTTTAACGGCACACGGAGTTAGCAATCTCGAACCCGCCCAAACAAGCTCATCTTCGATAAAATCAAGATATTTCAAAGGATGATTATCATTTGCATAGCGCTGGAGAGCATTAGCCATTAGGCCGATAATTGCTGATGGTGGAAGTATGGGGTAACTAAGAGCTGATTGCCAGGTAAAGGGTATCCTGACAGAGAAAAGTGAGTTCAATCTGATAGTAAAGACTATAGCCTTCATTTTAGAATGTTCAAATTAGTGCTAACAGTTCGTTGAATATTTCGTCAATTGTATTCTTTCTTAGCAACCCTTCTGGCTGGCCTTTTCCCCAGTACAAGAGTTTTGCACCCTTTGGCATAAGACCGGCCGTCTTGATTATGTAATCAGAATAGATTGGCGAGACAGGAAAAGGCAAGGGCCCATTTTCGGAGTAGGCAACTAACATTTCTACTGGGTTCATGTGTGGGACGGCATGAGAGAGTGAAGCTCCCATTTGACCGGAAATGAGATAGCGATAAGCTTCGATAGCTACCCTTATGCGCTCTCTCCGACCATTATCGTCGTCAATAGCATATGGGTTTGCACTTCCCAGATTTGAATCGGCCATCCCGATTCTTTCCACATCGAGGCCAGAGACAAATCCATAGATACCAGAGGCATAAGATTTGTTGAAGATCATTTGCGAGGAGGATTCTCCTTCTGCCATAGATTGTTGTTGCGAGACCCTGGTATGGATTACCTGTTTCTGAGTACTTTCGCCTTCAAGGACAGGGATAAGCCAGGAAAACATTACCCTCGAACTTCTTCTGGAAGATATACCGATATCCCGTTTCGCTTTTCTTTTTGGCTTTGATTCTTCTGTCTCTGTTTCTTCCTCGGTTTCTTCAGGTCGTGCACCTTGGGCAATTAGATAGCCATGAATATCGCAAACAGCGCAGTCTATAATGGCCTCAATTTCTGGTTTTGCGACCTGTCCCAGCTTACCCTTTTCGATTTTACCTGGTCTGATTGGCTCTCCCATCTTGCAACCGTCACATAAAAGAACTCGACCGTAAGGGCCGTTTACTATTAAGTTTTTCATTGCCTCATAATGCCAGTGCTTTAGCATCCTGCCTGAAACACCCGGCGCTTCTTTTTTCTGTCCGTCTTCATCAATAAAATCGATTATCCTTATGTCTGTAACATTACCAGCTACCGCTTCATTGTTTAAATCGTGGACATTAAGTTGGGTCTTTATGGCCAAAGTTAAAAATTTAAGCATTAAATGCCTCCTTCTATTGAATCTATTTAGTCTTTTTCTTGCTCATCAGCCTTTTGAGGAAAAGAAAAAGCTAAAATTACAAGGGCTAACTTTGTCGCCTCAAAATCTTCATTGGCAAGCCTGAAAATTTCTTTTATTTCACTTTCTTTTGGAAGATGAATCCAGTTCTCCACCTTTCTGCCTGCCTTTTTGTCTTGTTCTTGATTAAGCCTCCTGAGTTCTCCTTCTCTCAACATTTTGGCTATGGTCTCTTCGAAATCACGTGTGTTTAGTCTGGCATTTCTGATGTCATCAGCATATCCATATTTCTTTTCTCTTATAAAATATCTGAGAGTTTTAGCCAGGCTACTAATGGCTGGATTTTCTATGATTTTCTGGTCAATCATAGCTATCTCCTTTAAAAGATATTTTGCTGTGTCAGGAAATAAAAGATTGGTAAAACTTTTAGTTGAAGTGTCCAAAGTATAAAGACGGGGGAATCTTGTCAGACTATCTTTTTTTTGATTCTCGATAGCCTCAGTTATTTCAATTAAAGAGGCAACTTTTGGCTGCGATTTGCTATTTCCTAACAACTTCATTATGCAGGCAGAATTGAATGGCGAATTTGATATAAATCTGATTAGCGGATACAAATTAACAGAATCTATTTGTTCAATTACTGTATCTCCTCTATTGTCTTTGGAAGTCAAGGTTATATGAAAATAAATTTCCCGGCCATTGATGATATCACTGATGGAAGGATTTTTGGCTAACAGTGATAGAGTAAAAGTTCTCAAAGGTTGTACGTCTGAAAGCCAGTAGTTATGCAGCGTTTTTTGTAAACCAAACAATTTAAGCAGGTGGCCAGCATCTAGCTCCTTTTGGGGGATGGGTAAAACTATTACATGTTTCATATTCTTTCGATTTTTCTTATTTACCATCTGGATATTAAAACTGAAGGAAAATAATCCTAAGACTGCTAAGTAGCCGCATACTTCACATAATTTAAGATTAAAAGTATCGCCTCTTTTGTCCCTGGAATAGGGTTTCCCAGCATGAAAGGACGACAACAAAATTAAACCTGTCCTTCCCCCGAACATATTGAAAGTTTCGTGGCCACAAAAAGTGTCCTTTTTGATGAGGAACTCAGAGAGGTCTCTTTTGTAGAAAATTTTTGTTAAATCAATCTGGCAAGACTTGAGTCTCTCTAAAGTCTTAGAATTGGCCGGGTATTTTAATTTATCTTTCGCTTTCACCCCGAGATCAAAAAATCTTTGAGAAGATAATAATCTTTCAATTAGCATTAGAAAAGCTTCATTTAATTCTGTTGGTGGATTCTCATTACAGTCGAGTCTTATTTCATAGAGCCCCTTATCTGGAATAATGGACGGATTTAAATCCGCTTCTATGGCGACTCTGGCCAGGCCATAGGCGATTTTCGCCTCGAGATCAGGGTACCCTGTAGCAGGTGTAAAAAGGCTCAGCATGATTTAATCATCCTCTGAGCGGCTTAGTTCTTAGTTTTTCAACGTAATCTCTTATGTTTTCAACCATTAGCCACCCGCCAAAATAGTCCTGGTCGCTCTGCTTTTCGTATTCCTTTCTTTCGGTAGCGGCCGATACATCACAAATTTTAAGTATGTGATGAGACAACGCAGCCTGAAGTCTTCTACGGTGCTGTTCTAATAGATTACATCCCCTTGCCCAAATCCTTAGCCCCCTGGCCATGTTCTTCAATGAATAAACATTGAGCTCTTCTATTTCTTTTTTCATAGGAAAGAATTCGGGAGATAGTTCTGTTACTGCTTCGTGCCAGATTATATGTCCGGAAGTGTCGCTGATATTTTCAAGTATCGCCTGAACATCCGGTTTTTCTATGTTATCCCCGAGAAGTCCCCTGTCTGTATGATGAATAGCCACGGCAAAGCTTAAAGGTTCTCTTAAACCTACCGGTAAGCTCTTATATAAAAAAGCAGCTCCAACCGTTGCATGAGATGGTAGCTTTTTGTTCTTGGAGCTCAAGTTATTTTGCCACTGTTTGGTTAATTTGCCTAGATCATGGAACCTGATCATCTGGACGAAAGCAGACTTAAAAGTGTCGTCATCTGAGACAACAGATAGGATTCGCTTTGCACTTTTTTCAAAACGGGGGAATACTAGATCAAACTTTTCCAGGCATCTTGAGATATGAACCTCATAATGCTCGTTCGGCGCACTATATAATGGCGGTAACATCTGGCTCTATCCCCTTATTTTTATCATAGTTTCTACCATTCAGGACATACATCCTGAATGGACCTATCCTGGAATCTTCAGGATCTTTTGTCGTCCTATTTTTTAAAATATCAACCACTGATAGTTTATGTTTTTTCTCCTTTTCATCATACACCCATCTAATTTCCCATCTAATATTTATATTCGGATCTCGAAATAGGCCCCAGGCTAGGCTTGTATCAATATTAATGGCATTGTCTTTCAAAATTTGGGGAGAAGCAGTCAGCCGTTGCTCAATTTCCTTTCTAATTTTTTCTTCACTTCCTTCTTGTGCATCAACAACAATTAATGTGACAGGCTTGCTCTTTCTTAGCTGAATATTTTCTGGCTCGGAATCAGCATAAAGAACACATTCATAAAGATCGATTAAAGTGTCTGCTGCTTCAAAGTCATTGGCTTTATAATCGAGAGTTTGATTTGCAAATAAACATGCTTGTTCGAAATTTTTTAGGTCGAAATTAGGATGTTCGACCAACCACTGAAGCGTTCTTTTCAGACTGTTTTTATCATACGGCAAATAAGCCCGATCTTCATCAGCCAGTGGGAAAATAATCATTTCCCCGTTCTGTCCATCGTATCTTGCGCACCTTCCGGCTCTTTGAATTAAAGAGTCGGCCGGAGCCAGCTCGCTAAGAAGAAGTTCGGCGGAAAAATCAATCCCGGCTTCAAGAACCTGGGTAGAAATGACTATGCCAGCACCATCGGGCACAATCATCTGGCCGTGTTCTTTGTGTGGGATTAGCGATATGGCTGTCTTTTCATGCCTATCTCTGTCTTCCTTTTTAAATCTTGAATGCAGCAACACAATTTGGTCATTGCTAAGTGAGAGGCGAGATTGTAGCTCATTATAGACTTTTTTCGCTCTTTTTACCTGGTTGACAACTATCAGTGTCTTTTTTTGGCTAATTTTACTTAGCAAATCCTCGTCAATATTGACTCTGCTATCTTCGTATAAAGGCAAATCGTTTAATTTAATAGACAACTGGCCAGTATTAGGTATGGGCATAGTTAACTTCTGATCGAGCGGAAGTTCAATCCTTTCCAACAGACTTTCCTCAAGACTTAGAGGCATTGTCGCTGTCATAACGACAAAAGGCACCTGACTGGCATGCAATATTTCCAGCAGTGCCCGCATTATTGAAAACGTAAATTCATCTCTGTAAAGATGGGCTTCATCAAAAACGACGAGAGAAGAAGCAATTGAACCAGCTGGCATGTCTATATGATGGCCTACCTGTTTACTTACCCGGGCAAAGCCGTAAAGAAACTGATCCAAGGTGGTAACTACTATATCATCGATGAAAAAAGGAGCACTGGGGATATCTCCATGGTGTACCTTAACTGAAATATTTGGAGAAATGTTATGTGCATAATTTTCAATTCTGTCAGCGATATTATTGGCCAAAACTCTCATGGGCAGAACGTATATAAGCCTGGGTGCGATAGGAAAATCATCGTTTAGAAATTGGGACAGAAAAGGCGCTATGACTGCTTCCGTTTTTCCCGATCCAGTAGGGGCTTTTAAAAGCAATGGAAATCTACCCTCTAAAAGTTTGTTCCATATTTCTTTTTGATGTTCGTAAGGGGAGTCAATTTTCAGGAACTTTTGGTAAAAGTTCTGGCATGATTCAAATGAAGAACCGAATTCCATTACCCTCAATCCCTCTTGTCTTAAAACCTTACCATCGAGTAAGTATTTATCAAATATTCAAAAACAGAATATAAAATGTAAAAATAAAAATCAAGCAAAATCTGTCCAATCCGGGTGTTCCCGATCCGATATTTTTAGTGTCTATAAAATGAACGGGGAAATGTTTGATTTTTTCGATTAACCTGATTAAATGCTGCATAATCCAATTGAACTCGGCCGCCTTTCGGAGCGTAGCGATGCTGGGCATAGGTTACTTATCCTAAGTGGCCGGCTTGAGTCAAAGGTTTTTAATTTTTTTCTCATGGACTCTCCTTTAAGGTTGATTTGATAGGCTTTATGGACAAGCCTGTCGAGGATGGCCTCAGCCAGGGTAGGGGTCCCCATAGCCTCATGCCGGTTAGGGACAGGCAGCTGACTGGTGACGAGAGTCGAGCGGACGTTATAGCGGTCTTCAAGTATTTCCAGCAGATCATGTCTACCCTGGTCGTTAAGTGGCTCAAGACCCCAATCATCGATGATGAGGAGCTCTGTTCTGGCCAGGGTGGCGAGCACTGTTCTGTACCCACCACCTGTTCTTATCATCGCGCCAAAAGTGGCTGCTCTCTCATCGGAATAGCCTGCCGGCTTGCGTCGGAATACGCATCTTTTTCAAAGGGATTTGAGTTGCTAAAATACACAAAGATAATTTTCATACCTAGGCTACTACCTGTTGTCTGACTGAATAGCAGAAAAATCCTGCCTTTCACAAAAAATAGTTGGACGTATCGTATAAATTATATATACTTATTTACAAATGTTTAGAAATTATACGGAGGCCGTATGCCAAAAAGATCGCAGGAACTCATAGACTTTATCAAGAGTAACGGTGGGATAGCCAGTTTTTCTGCTATCCTTAAGGCTGGGTTTCACCCCGATTCACTTATCGCCCTTGAAAAAGAAGGGAAGGTTGAAAAGATAGCCAGGGGACTTTATAGGCTGTTTGGCTACGAATTCGGTGAATATTCAGACTTTCTTATGGCCGCTCTTCAGGCGCCTAGAGGAGTAATCTGTCTTTTATCGGCCCTTTCCTTTCATGAGGTAACAGTTGAAATACCTAAATGTGTGGACATGGCTATCCCCAGGGGGACGCATGCTTATAGAATCAAATATCCACCTGTAAAATTTTATCGTTTTAGCCCGGACTCATGGAAAACTGGAATTGAAGAACATAAAATAGAAGGCCACCAAATCAAAGTTTATAATCTCGCTAAGACAATTGCTGATTGTTTTAAATTTCGCAATAAAATCGGGATGAACGTTGTCCAGGAATCTCTTAAAATAGCTGTTACTGAAAAGAATATAAAGCCAAAAGAGATAATGCGCTATGCCAGGGTTTGTCGGGTTGATAATATCATAAAACCAATATTGGAGACCATGTTTTGAAAAAGGACGTCCGGAATTTTAAAGTGCTCCCCATAGTTTGGACAGAAGAATGGCTTATATGAGGTGCACTTTTGACCTGCTCGTATTCACTTATTTTAATTATTTCATACACCTGCACCTGTTCCAATCATCAACCCAATAGTGACCGCCTTCCTGTCGGAATACCCGGCCGACTTGCTCGGAATACGCATTAAAAGACAAGCATTTAAAAAAAATAGTGGTATTTTATAGCTGCTGGAGAATTTTGCCAGATGTTCTGTTTTAGTAATGTCTTCGAATTAAAGGTGCTACATTGTCGGTTCTTGGGGGAAAAAGTCTCTGCACTGGATTTTTGCTTAAAAGAAGTCTGTATGAAGCCGGACGTTGAGAGCACAAGGCCTCAAGCTCGCTCATACCCGGGCGAGGGGGCGGGTCAGGCAGGTGGGGCCGCCTGAACCTTTAAAGGCGATTTCCTCACCGGAAAGTTCATAAACAAAGCAGCCGGCTTCTCGCAGCCTGCGAGCGGTCACAGGATTTCCTTTGAGGATGACCACCCGGCGCGGGGCGATGGCCAGGACATTACAGCCCTGGGTAGCGAACTCTTCTTCAGGAATATCAATGAGCTCGAAGCCTTTCGCTAAAAGCAGTTCATAAAAGGCCACAGGCAGAAGCCTCTTATAAACAACAGCCAGGTTTGTATCCAGCAGGCTGATAAAACTCATCAGGTGCAGGACTTCGCCGGGCCCGTGCCAGTAAGGCAGGTCATAAGCGACGACCTCAACTCCTAGCGGCTGTAAAATTTCGTTGAGCTGCGAAATTCCTTCATGATTGGTTCTAAAGCTGCGGCCGGCAGCCAGCGTTTTTTCATCCAGCCAGAGAAGGTCGCCGCCTTCAGCCGTGGCAGTGCCGGTCAACCTGCCGAGAATAGGGATGCCCCAGCGGCGAAGCGCCTCTTCCAGGGCTTCTGGCTCACCGGCCCTTTCTTTTTTACCCATCTGAAGAATGATGGCTCCGGCCTCAGTTACAATCACCGGATCGTGAGTGTAAATTGAGTCAAGGGTGGTTCTATCATCAGCCGGCAAATAAAGTATCTCCACGCCTTCCTGGCGGAGGATTTCTTCCAGCTGGCTGAATTCCTGGTTGGCTTTGGCGAGGTCAGGTGGGGCCAGAAAGCCTAACTGTTGCCATTCCTGCTTGATTTTCTCCGGGCTCACAAAAGCTTCGGCTGGTCTTTTCAATACCACCCGGGTCATCCTGCCGGTCATACTTTGCGCACCGCACGTTTTAGCCATGATGTGACTATCTTAAGGCAAAGACAGGCCCATGGCAATTCTGGCGCTTCGAGGCGGGTTCCTTACACTTAGATTTTATCATTGACAGAGATTTTTTGAGGACATATATTCCAGATTGGTGATTAAATGGGGAACATAAGAATAATGAGAGCGATAAGTATTGGAGTGAATATACGGCGTACGGGAGCCAATGCTGGCTGCAGTTTTCTAGCCTGGCCGGGCCATCTATTTATTTTAGTTCATCAAGCAGCATTATGACTGGTCCAGGCCGGAATAATAGAAAATAGAAATTGATAGAAGAAAGTCAGAGGGAATGGCCTGATTTATGGAAATCGCAGCAGGTCAGCTATTCTATGTGTCAGATGAAAGGCGATAATATTGCGGAGTATGAAGCCGGATAGATTAAGTGATGCTGATATTGATAAAAATAAAGTTAATTATTTAATGCCAGTTCAGGAGGTGGAGATGAAAAAATCAGGTGTGTGGGGATTGCTCTTGATCGGGCTTATTCTGGCTTTTTTCTTTGTTTCGGCCTGCAGTCGGGAGGAAAAAATTGAGATTAAAAAAGAGAATGGTGTCACTGTCGTTTATAATCCGAAAAAACCAGCTCCTCCGCGCGGTGTGCCTTCGACTCTGTCATTAAAAGAGGAACTAGCGCTCGGGAAAACGGGCAATGAAGAAACGATGTTGCTTAACCCAAGAGCCGTTGATGTAGATCAGAATGGAAATATCTATGTTATCGATCGAAAAGCAGTTCAGATCAAGGTTTATGACCCGCAGGGCAATTTCATCAGAGCCATTGGCAGGCGAGGTCAGGGCCCGGGGGAATTTCAGAGTCCCCGAAGCTTTTGCCTTACACCTCAACAAAGCCTCGCCGTCTGTGATAACCTCTCCCGCCAGTTAGTTATATTTGATCTTGATGGCCAGTTTATTAAAGCCCTACCTGACAAGACGCGAAGTTTTATGGAGGTCAAAGTAAATAATAAGGGAGATATTATAGCCACTCAGATGGTAGTAGGTGATGAGGCCAAAGAAGAGCTGGTCTGGTTTGACTCAGACTTGAAGCCGCTTTTGACGGTGGCTTCTGTGCAGACGGCCAAATATCCAGTTTTCAATCCTTTCCCGCCCAATATTTATTTTGGTTTGACGGCTGATGGCAATGTTCTCTGGGGAGTAACGACCGACTATACATTTAATGTGGTGAATTCGGAGGGGAAAATCGTCAGGAAGATAGTCAAAAATTATGATCCGGAAATACTGACCCAGGAAGATAGGGACAAGAAAATCAAAGAATTGTTCGGAGAGGAAGGTGCTCCCGCTGGCGTCACTATCGAATGGTCTAAGAATTTTCCTGCCTTTCAAGATTTTGTCATGGATGAGCGTGGCTGGCTTTATGTCAGACCTTATACCAAGGAGAAAGTAGAAAAAGGTGTCATCTATGATGTCTTTGACGCTGACGGGCGGTATGTGGCCAGAGTGGTGCTGCCGGATAGAGCCATGGCTGTAAAATACGGCAAGCTTTATACGATTGAAGAAGATGAGGAAGGCATGCGCCTCGTCAAGCGCTACGCCCTGGAGTGGTAAAAAATGGGGTCGGGCCAGCGGAACTAATTTATTATCAATAAGTTAATATCGGAAAGAAAAAAATTAGATAAAATCAATAAAGTAAAACTCAATTTTCCGGTGTTATTAAGATAGTAACCTTCGAAGGGGGCTTCAGATAAAAAGAAGAAGCTGGTGCTTTGGGCCTTTTTAGATGGATAACTATGGTCGGAAGGAAAACCAGGCATTGTTTGGTTGGATGTTAAGTTATTGATTATAAAGGAAATCGGCTGGCCCGACCCCATTTTAATTGACTGAAAAGCCAGCAGGTGATAATTTTAAGCAGGGAGCAAGATAGACTCGGTTAACAGAAAGGAGAAGCGGATGGCCGGACTGACTTATAAAAAGGCTGGTGTCAACATAGATGAAGCTAACGATTTTGTAAAGAAGCTCAAGCCACTGGTCAGGATGACTGAACGGGCAGAAGTGCTGGGCTCAATCGGCGGGTTTGGCGGGCTTTTTGCCCCGCGGCTTAAAGGGATGAAGAAGCCGGTTCTGGTCGCGTCCACAGATGGGGTGGGGACAAAACTGATGATTGCCGACCTCCAGAAAAAATACGACACCATCGGGATTGATCTGGTGGCTATGAATGTTGATGATGTGGCGGTGCTGGGAGCCGAGCCGCTCTTTTTCCTTGATTACATTGCCTGCGGGAGGCTGGACAAAAATCAATTGCTGCAGGTAGTGAAGGGTATTGCTCGTGGTTGCCGGCAGGCCAATTGTGCTCTGATTGGCGGAGAAACGGCTGAGCTTCCTGGACTATATGAGCCTGGTAAATGGGATCTGGCCGGTTTCTGTGTCGGGCTGGTTGAGGCCGGTAAGATAATTGATGGGCGGCGGTGTCGTCCTGGCGATAAGGTCATCGGATTGGCCTCATCTGGGCTTCACAGCAACGGCTATTCGCTGGCCCGGCGGGTTTTTACGGAGAAAGAGTTAAAAGGTGACTGGGGGCGGCAGCTTCTCAAACCGACAAAAATTTATACACCGGTTGTGCTTCAGGCTCTGAAGAAAATTGAGATCAAGGCTATGGCTCATATCACTGGCGGTGGTTTTTATGACAATATCCCGCGGGTCATTCGCGAGGGATTGCAGGTCAGAATCAGGCGCGGGAGCTGGCCAGTGCCGCGCCTTTTCAAAGAGATTCAAAAGCGGGGAGAAATAGCTGATAAAGAAATGTTTCGAACGTTGAATATGGGGATCGGCCTGGTAGCGGTGGTGGCAGGCAAAGAGGCAGAGGCTGCTGTTAAACTTTTTGAAAAGCTGGGCGAGAGAGCCTGGATAATCGGAGAGCTGGTGAAGGGACAGCACGAGGTGGTCATCGGGTAGGCTGAGCTCAGGGTTAGCCAGTGGAAAAAAACAGCCTGAAATGGTAAATTAGTAGCGAATTTGATCAATTCGGCTGAATTGATGAACATTCGGCGGGTGATATGGGCGGTTAGCTCAGCTGGGAGAGCGCGGCGTTCGCAACGCTGAGGTCGGGGGTTCGAGTCCCCTACCGTCCATTTTCCATGAGAGGTGAGTGACTTATGCAGAATATCTGGCTGCTGGCAGGAACAGCTTTGACCCTGGGATTTGTTCATACGGTCATCGGGCCTGATCATTACGTGCCGTTTATTGCGATAGCCAGGGCAAGGAACTGGCGGCTGTCGAAGACCATGGTCGTTTCTGCTTTATGCGGTCTGGGGCATGTGCTGAGTTCGGTTGTTCTGGGATTTCTGGGAATTGGACTCGGGCTGGCTGTCGGACATCTGGAAAAGGCGGAGTCAACACGCGGGACGATCGCAGCCTGGCTGCTGATTGGTTTTGGGCTGGTCTATCTGGTCTGGGGACTAAGGAAGGCTTATCGGGCCAGGCCTCATGCTCATCTCCACTATCATGCCGATGGCGAAGTCCATGTCCATACGCATAAGCATGAGGGTGGGCACCTCCATATCCATGAAGAAAAAGAAGGGGAAAAAATCACTCCCTGGGTATTGTTTTTGATTTTTGTGTTTGGGCCTTGCGAGCCGCTGATCCCGTTGGTCATGTATCCGGCTGCTCAGCATTCGATGAGTGGCGTCATTATGGTGACGGCGGCCTTCGGCCTGGCAACTATTCTTACCATGCTGACCATTATTGCTCTGTCCAGCTGGGGGTTGAGTTTTGTCAAACTGGGCAAGCTCGAAAGGTACTCTCATGCTCTGGCCGGTGGAGTCATCTTTATTTCAGGCCTGGCTGTCCAGTTTCTTGGTTTATAGGGGACGTGATACTCTGTCCCTCTTTTTCTTTTGGTAACTTATTGATATAATTGAAGATAAAAAATAGGGTAATGGAGATAAAAAATGGGGTCAGGTTATCCTGTCCCCCCTTTAAAGACTTATCTCGTTTATTATGAATGAGTTAGCTGGATCGTCAGAGCAAAAATCTAGGGACAGAGTATCACGTCCCCTTTTTATAGCAGATTGCATGGTGGGGAAGCTGGCCCGCTGGCTGCGGCTCCTGGGATTTGATGTCAGCTATTATTCGAAAATAGAAGATGACCAGCTGATCGAACTGGCCGAAAAAGAAAATCGCCTTATTCTGACCCGCGACCACGAACTGATTCGCAAAGCCAGAAAGCTTGATTCGCTCCAGGGTAGATTCTTGCTCATTGAAAGCGAACGGTGGGAAGAGCAGGTTGAGCAGGTTCTTGATCATTTTAAACTCAGGGGTAAAATTAAGCCAAACACCCGCTGCCTGGAGTGCAATGCCAAGCTAAAAATACTGCCTAAGGATCGCGCCAAAAATTTGGTTCCACCCTTTGTCTATGAACAGGCATCAACTTTTGCCCTTTGTCCCGTCTGTGGCCGCGTTTTCTGGAAAGGCACACATTTCCGCGATATGGAAAACAGGCTAAGAAGATTTACGACGCCGTCGCCCTAGGGACAGAGTATCACGTCCCCATCTGTCAATCATATACTGGCCAATCGCTGGCACTGTTTTCGGGCAGCCTGGCTTTTTCTTCCCACATCTGGAGCAAATAATATTTATTGTCTTCAAAAATCTGGGCCTGCTCCTCAACCACCTTTTCAGCCTCTATCGAATTCATCTCCCAGGTGCTGCGCACAAAATCAGCCAGACGAGCATAATAAAGCGGCGTGACCAGTTCAATGATTTTGAAGCGGTTTCTCGACCAGGCATGGAAAGTCGCCGCCAGCTCATACAAAATCTTTACCCAGATTTCTATTGGCAACGAAAATTCTTCAATCGGCATTCGGGCTGCTTTCTCTATGGCCTGAAAAACCTCGTCTGAAAATATCTCCTTCCATAATGGCGAGAACTGCTGATAACCAACTTTAAATCTATAAATCAACTCAGGCAGAGTAACTTCCACGCCCTCCGGCTCTCTGGCCTCAATCTCACCCAGGGTGGGTACCGACTGGCTGCCTTTAATCATCTTCCAGTAGCTTTCATGCTGTTCCATCAGAGTAAATAATACCCACAGAACCTGCCTGAACATTGGCCCGAGATGTTTAGCCGGATCTTTAACATCATGAATTTTCACTCCTAGATTAGCCTGGCAAATTTTGAAGTCCTGAATAATAGCGTTAGTCGTCATCCAGATATCTATGCCGTAGCGGGCGACATCCGTTTCCCAGACTTCTTGATTCATATAAAAATTAGCGACCGGCAAACTGAAGGCAAAATCACCACCGATTGGCTGGCGGATTCTCTTGCCGTAAAGAGCTCTGGTGAGGTTATAGACGATGTTGTTGGTAATTGTTCCGTCATACTTGTGTCGCAAATAAATCGGAGCGACAAAGTCATACCCCTGCTCCAGCACCGGATTGAGCAAATTGAACACCCAATCAGAAGTAATACTTCTCAGGTCGGCATCAACCACTGCACAGGCCTTAACTTTGAGCCGGCAGGCAGCCTCAAAGACGGAGCGCAGAGCCGAACCCTTGCCGCTTATCCCCCTGTAGATAGAAACCAGCTTTTCCTGCCAGGGCTTGATCTGGAATTCCTTGGCTTCTTCCCGGGTATCATCGGTTGAACCACCATCGGCAATAAAAATGAGATTTTTTTTGTCGCGGTAAAACTTATCCAGCCCGTGGCTGACCATCTGAATGACGTGAGCAATGGTCTTATCGTTATTAAAACAAGGTATACCGACAATGATATCCGCCCGCCCGATTTCTTCCAGACGCTTTAAAGTGTAACCACGAAGAGAAGTTGTGTAAGCCATACCCTTATTATCCTGACCCTTTACTTATTAGTCAAACTTTATATTCTCCGGCCAATAATCTATGAGCCGAATGTCCGAGATAAAAAATTCAGGATTCATCATTTTAGTTCTGATGCTTTGGTCTTAAAGGACATATTATTATTATCAGGCAGACAAAATAAGTCAGACTTGTCACCTGGGCCATTAGAAAGAAAGACTTTTCGACTCTGCCAGCCAGAAGTCACAGGCCTGGTTTAGGGCCTTTTTATGGTCGGCTTGGCTGACCCACGAACGCCGCTAAAATCATTTCCTTTAACTCGGGCAACCTTCTATCAATAGAGAGAGTATTAGCTTTCAGCTTTATTACTCCGTGTTCAATAAAAACGACAGACGGCAGCCCATCTATCTGAAAAAGCCGGTGAAGCTGCCCGGTGGTATCATGAGCGACAGCCATTGGCCAGTTTCTGGCGCTGGTCATGTCGACTAGCTCCTCGACCAGATTGCGGCTGATGGATATAATCCTCAATCCTTTTTCCTCATACCGATGTACTTTGCCATAAACATCCAGAGCTATTTCCAGGCAGGCCGGACAACCGGTGCTGATGAAAATAAGAAGGTACGTTTCGTCTGGCTCGATCTTCACCAGCTGGCCATCGAGTAAAGATAGCGGCAGGGGAGTGCTTAGCCGGTCTCCCTCTTCCAGGAACCTCTTTTGAGCCCTGACTTGCCCACTCGCTTTCTTCAGTTCATTCATCAGCTTTTGATTGATCGCCTGGCATTGCTCAAATTGGTGATAATTTTTATAACCCCACCAGCTTGAAAGAACAAGGAGAGGCAGGGCCAGCCACCAGCTTTTTAACAGCCCTGCCTTTACCTTTAACTTTAACTTTTTCATTAACCTTCCATTCCTTACTGCTCAGCCGATTTTGAACTTTCTCAGGGTGTAATTGGAATCGAGCAGGTAAAGAGAATCGTCGGGGCCAAAGCTGATTAAAACCGCCTTTTCCGGAAGAAGAATCGTTCCCAGATACTCGCCCTGACAGTTGTATTTATAAATTTCACGGCCTCTCTCTGGCAGACCGTCCGATTTAAGTCCGGTGTTTCCGGCCAGAAAATAATAATTATTCTGTGAATCAAAGGCGACGTCTCCCACGAAATAAGCAATCTTCTGGACATCCAGGTCATTTTTAATCATGATATCAATTCCCGGGCTGGCCAGATTTGCTGCCTTATAAATTATTTCAAAGCGATGGCTGAGACGTCCAGTTTCATCATAAACCTGTATCTCGTTAAGACAGAACTGGCGAGCGCAGACCAGCCGGTCTAGCCTGTCCTTTTTTATGACAAACTGATTGGCCAGCAGATTAACGCTCGGGTCGCTGGCCTTAACCGGTTTTAAAAAGGCGCCAATCTGGTTGAAATCGGAGTTATAGATTCTGATTAGTAGCTCATCTTTCATGATGAGAGCATTGCTTGGGAAAGCAGCTACCAGCAATTTATCTTTTAAGACTGCTACTGCTACCGGCGGGAAGGTGAGCTGATGTGTGGAGATTTCTTTCCCTTCCAGATTCAGTATCTGGATTCTCAGGTTTCTGGTATCAGCCACATAAATCTTTTCTTTGACCGGGTCAATGAACAGTCCCTGAGGATGGTTGAATTCCACCGGTCCCTTGCCTCTTTGACCAATCGATCGCACAAATTTTCCATTCAGATCAAAAATACACAGCCTGTGGTCAAGACTATCCAGGACATAAATATTCTCTCCAGCCACTTCCAGCCTGGCTGGCGAATTGAAAATATAGTTCTCGTCCTGACCGAAGTGAAAAGATTTATCCTCGCTAATGGTGATAAGCCTTTCAACTATTTTCTTGTCTTTTGCTGCCGGGCTGATAACTGGCGGATTAAAGACAAGAAAGACCAGACCAATCAGCAATAAAATAATTACTCCCGGAGGAATTACAGTGGAAAGTTGAGCGCGTATCCTGGCTAGCAGCCGGGGAGAGGACCCGTCATCGGGTCCTCTCCTTTTGGTCTCTTTACTTTTGCCGATATCGCTTGAGTTTTTCATGTTAGTTGTTAATCAACCAATTAAATAAATTGATGTTTGAGGCAGGCTGCCAGAGCCACCTCGCAGTCAAGGTAATCAACAAAGCCGCCCCAGAAGCTGGTCCGGACATCTTCTCTCGTGCACCTTTCGAACTCAGCGAAGCACTTGTCTTTAGCCGGTGCCGCTGCCTGCCCCAGAACTGGCAGCAGGCTGTAAACTGCAGCCACGATGAGTGTGATGACCATAAATTTTTTTAATGTGTTGTTTTTCATGCTGACCTCCTTTAAAAATTTTTCTGCTCGCGAACAGGAATTTTTAAGATGCAAGTCCTATGCCAGACTCCTTGACCCTTGATGTCCCGGCTGATCAGGCCTGTTCAGCAAAAAAAGGGAACTTTTGTTGTCCCTGGCCATTGCTGTCGTCAACCTGGCTTTACAGCTAAAGACGATCCAGAAAAGATTTTTTTCTCATCTCCTGAGAAAATAAGGTCATTATTATCGTCTTCCATTATTCAGGCCTCGTTAAATTCTGGTACCAGGTTTTTCTTGATGTCCAGAATTGACTGGGATAAGCTAGGTGAAAACCGGAAATACTGGAAATACTGGAAATAAAGGAGAAGGGCGGATGATCGGCGAAGTTATCAAAATAACCTGGAAAAAAATTCTGAGGACCAGTCAGCTTCAAGTCGTTATCCTTCTGGCGTATCTCCTCTACTGCCTTTATCTTATCTTTTTTGCCGGCTCGGCTGAGCAGGGAGCGGCCAATATGGGCCTGATTTTTGCTTTTCTCTCGGTTTTGCTGAGCGGAGGGTTGATACGAGATGAGTTTGAATCAAGGGAAATTGATCCCCTAGTTGTTCGCTTTAAAATTTCCGACCTGTTCTGGGGAAAGTTCCTCAGTGTAATCACTCTGATTTTGCTATCTTATATTCTGGTGGCCTTTGCCTGTCTTATCGGTCTGGTTATCAGTCATGAATGGTCGGATGCAGGCCAGATCCTTAAACTTCTGGGTCGGCAGTTAGTGCCAACAATTTACATCTGTTCGGCAGGATTTTTTCTGGCCTGTTTGCTCAAGGGAGTGATGAACTTTGTCAGCATCATATTGATAGAAGTAGCTGCCAGTTTCGCTCTTGAAAAATTTTTTCAGATGAGCGAACAGCTGGAAAGGAGCCAGCCAGGAACATTCAACCTAGCCACTGTTTATATTCAGATTTTTATGCCAGGCTGGAGGGGAAACTTTGGCTGGCAGCTAATTTACCTCCTCATCATTTCTGCCCTTCTTGTTTTTCTGTCCTATGTGGTTTTTAAGTCCATGGCCACTAAAAATAACCTCCAGGTGGCTCCCAGTCCTGAAAACGGCGGGCTTCTGGCTATCCGTGTGCGCGGTTTGAAAAAGACCTATAAGGAAGGATTCCTCAACCGAAAAGGCAAAGAAGCACTGAAGGGAGTGGATTTTTCTATCCCTAGAAATAAACTGACCGGTTTCCTCGGGCCGAATGGTGCCGGCAAGACCACGACTTTAAGAATTATCCTGAATCTGCTAAAACCGCAGGCCGGTGAGGTCATCTATATACCAGAAAAAGCGAAACCTCTGTCGGCAGCCAACCCGAAAATTGGCTATCTCCAGGAGTCAGCCAGCCTTTATCCTTTTCTGACAGTCAAAGAGATGTTGCTTTTCGCGGCCAGAGGGGCCGGGTTGAGCCGCAGCCAGGCTTCTGAGCTCGTCCCGACTCTGGTTGATAAGCTTGGTCTAAGCGAACATCTTAACAGAAGAATAAAAACTCTCTCTAAAGGCACGGTGCAAAAAGTCGCTTTCGGGGTGGCCACCATCGGTCAGCCCGACATCCTTATTTTTGATGAACCATATACCGGACTTGACCCTATCATCATGTATGAAATCAGGAATCTTATCCTGGAACTGAAGGCCCGTGGCACGACCATTTTCCTTTCATCTCATATTCTGCCAGAGGTTGAACGGGTCTGTGATGCCGTGGTTTTAATTAATAAAGGAAAAATTGTCTGCTCTGGAGAAATAGAAAAGCTCAAAACGAGCTGGAGGGTCTATCAGTTGCTCAAAAGGAAAGAAGAGCTGACATCCAGGTTGAGCGAAAAGCTGGGCGAGAATCTGACTGGAGTAAACTTCAGCTATTTTGCCAGCCTTAACCTCGAACCGGCGCTTCAGGACGAAAGGCTGGTTGAGGAACTTAAGCAGATTCCATCTCCGGATATGGAAAAAATTTTTCTGGATAGTGTGGTAAGCTCATGAATTTCAATGACACTTTTGATGGAGGAGGTCCTGCTTTTTCAAGTACCAAGCTTATAAATCTTCGCGCCTCCTCTGCACTTGTTCCCACTGCCGGCTGCCCAGCGCGTCGCAACCAAACTTCACTTCTCTTCCATCCACCCTGGATAGTATGTGTTTAGCCTGATTGAAAAATTTTATTGACAGGGATTTCTGGTCTCTGCTATGTTAAAAGCAGAGCCAGCCGCAAAAAAGAAGCCATCTATTACCTAGCCATAAAACCCGAAAGGAGTGGTCCAATGGCCAGTTGTTTTGTCATCTTTACTGATCTTGATGGGACTCTCCTTGATGCTGAGACTTATAGCTATGAAGCAGCCAGGCCGGCTCTGGAGATGCTTAAGAAGAGAAAGATCCCGGTCGTTCTTTGTACGAGCAAAACGAGAGCCGAAACCGAAGCTATTGCCAGAAGACTCGGTTTGAAGCACCCCTTTATTGTGGAAAATGGCGGTGCAATTTTCATTCCGCGGGGATATTTTTCTGCAGAACAACTTAAAGTCGCCGGCATCAAACCAAAACGAAAGGGAAATTATCTCGTCATTGAGCTTGGCCTTCCTTATCAGCAGCTGCGACATTTTTTAATTAGCTTCAGGGATAAATACAAAGTCAAAATAAAAGGATTTGGAGATTGCCGGCCGGAGGAAATAGCCAGGATAACCGGATTAAGTCTGAGGGAGGCCAGGCTAGCCGGGAGGCGTGAATATGATGAGCCCTGCTGGCTGGAAGGTCCGGCTGGTGTTGGACTTTTCAGGCAAAAAGCGAGAGAGGCCGGGCTGAAAGTGGTTAGAGGCGGTCGTTTTTTTCACCTGACAGGCAATAATGATAAGGGGCGGGCGGTCCGTATCCTGAAGAAACTGTACCATCAAAAATTTGGTCAGCTAACAAGCCTTGGTTTAGGTGACGCCGCTAACGACTGGCCGCTGCTAAAAGAAGTGGAAGTACCGGTACTGGTGGCCAGGCACGATGGCCAGCTGGTGGAGCGCAAAAAACTTTTAGAAAAAATTTATAAAACCAAAAAGGCAGGTCCGGCCGGCTGGGCAGAGGCCATTAACTTCTGGCTAAAGTCAGGTTGAGTTGAAGAGCGATTCTGAGAGCTAAGTTTTTTAAGTTTAATAGATTTAAGTAGAAGCCTAAGAGATATGGAGGCGGGAATGTTCATTCGCGGCAAGCGAATAGAAGCGAATAAAATGAGTAAACAATGAATAAATTCAGTCAGAAAGGAGACTAAGATGGCTGATTTCTGTCAAACAGGGGTAGTCCCAACTTTCCATCGTCTGGGAAAACTTAAACTCGAGAGGATGGAAGATAATTTGCGCCAATTTAATCGGCACCGTCCAATCGCTCTGGTTTTGCCCGTCACGCCGGCTGAACTCGGCTCACCGGCCCTGAATGGGATACTCAGTCAGTTAAAGGATATAGATTATCTGCATGAAATAGTCATTGTCCTGGGAAGAACTGACAAAAAGGAAGATCTCCACCGCACCAAAGAAATGTTTTCCATTTTGCCGCAAAAACATTGCATAATCTGGGCCTCAGGTCCAGAGGCGGGAGAGCTTTATCACGTTCTGGAAGAGGAGGGTCTGTCGGCTGGAGATGATGGAAAGGGTCGATCAGTCTGGTTGGCTTACGGCTACATCTTGTCTCGTGATGAGAGTAAGATTATTGCCCTGCATGATTGTGATATTGTCAATTATTCCAGAGAACTTCTGGCTCGACTTTGCTATCCGATTGCCTCGCCGCGAATTGAATATGCTTTCTGCAAAGGTTATTATGCGCGGGTAACTGACAGGCTGCATGGCCGGGTGACCAGGCTGTTTTATTTTCCGCTGGTCACCAGCCTGATAAGAATCTATGGCCACCTGCCATTCCTGACCTATCTGGAGAGTTTCCGCTATCCGCTAGCCGGAGAGTTTTGTATGATTTCAGAGCTGGCCAGAATTAACCGCATACCGGCTGATTGGGGGATTGAGGTGGAGACACTGGCTGAAGTTTACAGAAATTATTCTCTGAGGCGAATCTGTCAGACAGAAATTCTTGAAACCTATGAGCACAAACATCAACCACTTTCAGCTGAGGATCCAAGCACCGGGCTGATGAAGATGTCGATTGACATTGCCAGGGCGATTTTCAGAAACCTGGCCATGGAGGGCATTGTCATGTCTGAGTCTATGCTGCGTACTCTCATTGTCAATTATCAGCGGACAGCCAAGGATTATGTCAAAAGATATCAGGATGAATCAGAAATAAACGGTCTGCTGTTTGACTTTCACAAGGAAAGTCTGATGGCTGAAGCTTTTACTAAGGCTCTGCAGATAGCTGGCGAGAAATTTCTGGAAGATCCACTCTACTCCCCGCATATTCCCAACTGGAACCGGGTGGTGGCGGCTATCCCCGATTTTCTGGACAGATTACTCTCTTTTGTAGAAAGGCAAAGATAAGGCTATTCTCTAAAAAATTAAGGCAACCTTTTGGCCCTGGCTTCTGTCTTCTATTTATGAGGTCAGGGCAGAATGACATCTTTGAATAAATCGCTGGCATTAGACGCAAGCCCGAATGAGAATATCAGAAAGAACCAGGCTTCGAGCTGGAATGATGAAGAGAAACGAGAAGAAGCGATGGAGAATAAGGACCAGGCGGAGGATTCAAATTTAGAGGATCTTCTGGGCCGTTCCCAGCAGGGTCAACTGGAGGCCATGGAGGGGCTTTATAACCTTTATAAAAAGAAAGTTTTTGGACTGGCCTATCGCTTGACCCGTAACCAGCAGGTGGCAGAGGATCTTACTCAGGATATATTTTTAAAGATATTTTCATCTATTCAAGATGTTAGGCAAGCTGGGCTTTTCCCGGCCTGGGTCTATCGCCTATCGGTAAATACCTGTTATAGCTATCTTCGGCGCGAACGAAGTTTGGAACAAAAGCTTAGCCTGATTGCGCCAGAAGAAGAAAATCAAATTGGGCAGGATTATGATCCGGCCGCGAGAGAGCTGGCCGCGGCTGTCCAGGAAGCGCTGTCCTATTTGCCTGAAAAGCTGAGAATAGTCTTTGTTCTGCATGAGGTGGAAGGTTTAACCCATGAAGAAATTGGAGCCATGCTTGGTTGCCAGCCCGGGACATCAAAATCTCAGTTGTTTAAAGCACGGCTCAAGCTCAGAAAAATTCTGAGGAAAAAGCGTTTACTTGGAGGGAAAAAGTTATGAGATGCCATCAGGCGCAGCTTCTAATAAATAAGCTTCTTGATGCGGAGATCAAGAAAACAGATTATCGTCAGCTGAAGGTTCATCTGGATAGCTGTTCTAAATGCCGCCAGATTTATGAAGACTTAAAGGCTATTAAATCTGGAACGAAGGCGGAAACAGATGGTGCAGTTGAGCTTGAACCTTCGGGCGAAGTCTGGGAAAAGCTAAAAAACAAGTTAGAGGAAGAAATCATACCTGGACTCAAAGAAGAGTCAGAGATAAAGAGCAAAAGAGAGCCGGGTAAAAAGCCTTCTCAGTGGCCGATGCGGCCGAGTCGGGGCTGGAGATATAGTGTGGTTCTACTTATTATCCTGGGCATGATGGCAGGAGTTTTTTTCCTTGGTCGCTACTCTCAGCAGCGGCCTGCCGGGCAAAGGCCTCAGCTCGCTAATGGGCAGCGGGTGCTGGAAAAAATAGATGAGGCCGGCTTTTACTACCGCCAGGCAATAGAATCTCTGACCGAAGCTACAAAGATAGCTGCGGCTGATAAAAGTTTCGCGCCTGAAATGGTGGAAATCCTTCAGGCTAATCTTCAGCTTTTAGACCGAACCATAGATCTCTGTCAGCAGGCTGTTAGTCAGGAGCCAAGTAATCTGCGAGCTCGGGATTATTTGCTGAGCGCTTATAATTCAAAACTTGAATTTTTAAACAATATGCTGGAAACCAGCCGGAATTTTAATAACTCGTTGAATTAAAAATTTTAAAATAAAAGAAAGAAGGAGAAAAAATCATGTATAGGAACAAAGAGGAAAATCAAAACTTTCTGTGCTGGAAAAAAGCAGCAATTTTAATTCTTGGCTTGATGCTGATGAGCTCGCTGGTGGCGGCGGCCGGGGATCGGTTTGAGCAGAAATTGGAAAGGGTGGAAAACCTGACCAGCGATGGAAAGGTCATGATCAATAATATTTCCGGTGATATCAAGATTTTCGTCTGGAAAGAAGGAAAGGTAAAAATCGAGGCTGTCAAACGAGCCGAAGCAAAAGATGAAGCTCAGGCTAAAAAGGCCATGGAAGCAGTGGAAATTCAAATAAAGGCCGAGCCCGGGCTTCTTGTGGTCAAAACTCAGTACCCGGAAAATAAAGGATTTTTCGGGAAAGATAGTTCTGTTTCTGTTGATTATACTCTGTGGATACCTGACCGAGCTTCGGTTGAAGCCAGATCAATCAGTGGAGATATCCTGATCAGGGAGGCCGGCGGCCAGGTTATAGCTAATACGGTTAGCGGGGATGTAGAAATCAGTGGAGGGAAAAAGTCAGTTGAGGCTAAAGCCGTCAGCGGTGATATCAGAGTTGAAAAGATAGAGGATGATGCCCAGCTGAGTTCGGTCTCGGGAGATATATATGCTACTGGGATTAAGGGTTCGGTCGAGGCAGAAGCCGTCAGCGGTTCGATCCACCTGAAAGATATCAGCCAGGCGAAGAGTGTTAGTGCTAAATCAGTCAGTGGTTCAATTGACTATCGTGGCGATGTGATGAGCGATGGCCGCTATCAATTTAATTCTCATTCAGGCAATGTTGTTCTGGTTTTGCCCGCCAGCTCCTCTTTTGAGCTCGAGGCTGGAGCTTTCAGCGGGACAGTAAAAACAGAATTTCCGATCGAGATTATCGGAGAAATCTCAGATAAACAAATCAAAGGGAAGGTTGGTAAAGGCGGAGCTTATATCGTCGCCAAAACTTTTAGTGGCCGGGTCGAAATCAGAAAAGCCTGATTTTTTCATGGGGACGTGATACTCTGTCCCCCGGAAGTCTTCTCCCCTGATATCAGCTCGGGGGTAAATAAAATTGGGGACAGAGTATCACGTCCCCTTTTTCCCCTTTTTTTGTTATACTTGCCTCTAATTATTTCTTTTAAAAAGGAATAATAAGATGAGCGGACTGGCGTTGGTCATTATTGGAGCCTGTGTCTATGCTCTGGCCTATCGGTTTTATGGGGCTTTCATTGCAGCCAAAGTTCTGGCCCTCGATCCATCGCGAACGACTCCTGCTTACCGACTTCAAAATGGCTATGATTATGTGCCGACTAATAAATGGGTTCTATTCGGCCATCATTTTGCTGCTATCGCCGGAGCTGGCCCGTTGGTTGGGCCAGTGCTGGCCGCGCAGTTTGGTTATCTACCCAGCGCTCTGTGGATCTTGATTGGGGCGGTGGTGGCCGGGGCTGTCCATGATATGGTCATCCTGTTTGCCTCTGTGCGATACGATGGGGCCTCGATCATTGATATTTCTCGCAAGGAAGTCGGCAAAGTAACAGGCGTCGCGACAGCTATTGCCGTCATTTTTATTCTCATCATCGCCATGGCCGGTCTGGCCCTGGTGATCGTCAACGCTTTATTTAACAGCCCGTGGGCCACTTTTACCGTTGGCATCACCATTCCGATTGCCTTTTTGATGGCGATTTATATGAAATGGATCAGACCTAATGATATCGCCGGTGCTACCATTATCGGAGTTAGCCTGTTGATAATCGCCGTGGCCGCCGGGCCCTTTATTGCCAGAACTGCTCTTGGCCGGTTTTTAATGTTTGATGCCAAACAGATGACTGTTATCCTTGCTTCCTATGGATTTTTAGCCGCAGTTTTACCTGTCTGGCTGCTGCTTGTCCCTCGTGATTATCTCAGCACTTACATGAAACTCGGGGTCATTTTCCTTCTGGCCATAGGGGTGATCATTGTTAATCCGGCGATTAAAATGCCAGCCTTTACCCCTTTCATCCATGGAGGCGGGCCGATTATTCCCGGTAAGGTCTGGCCCTTCCTGTTTATCACCATTGCCTGTGGAGCTCTCTCCGGCTTTCACGCTTTAATTTCCTCTGGCACCACGCCCAAGATGATTAAAAACGAGAAGGATATCCTGCCCATTGCCTACGGTGCCATGCTGGCCGAAGGTTTTGTCGCTCTGATGGCTTTGATTGCTGCCACCAGCCTGATTCCAGCTGATTACTTCGCCATCAATGTTCCGCCTGAGGTCTTTGAAAAATTGGGCATGAAAGTTGTTGACCTGCCCGAGCTTTCAAAGCTGGTCGGAGAAAATGTGGCCGGGCGGCCGGGCGGAGCCGTCACCCTGGGAGTCGGCATGACCTTTATTTTTTCTAAAATTCCTTTCCTGGCCAAGCTCGGTGCTTATATCTACCATTTCGTAGTCCTTTTTGAGGCGTTATTTATTCTGACCACGATTGACGCCGGCACGCGGGTTGGCCGTTATTTGCTCCAGGAGGCTGGCGGCTTGATTTATAAGCCGCTTAAGAATACCAACTGGTGGCCGGGTGTTATCTTCACCAGCTTTCTGATTTCCTTCTGCTGGGGCTATCTCGTCTATGGCGGCAACATCTCAACCATCTGGCCTCTTTTTGGCACCTCTAACCAGCTCCTGGGAGCGATTGCTCTGGCCCTGGGAACGACGGTCATTATTAAAAAGGGCCAGGCCCGGTATCTGTGGATTACTCTGGTTCCCTTTCTGTTTATAAGTGCGACGACCCTTTATGCTGCTTATCTGAATATTGTCAATAACTACCTGCCACAGGGAAATATTCTGCTGGTCATTTTATCCATCGCCATCATGGTTCTGGCCGTGATTATCCTGGTTGAATCGGCTCTGAAATGGTATAAATGGCTGGTGACCGACAAACTGACGCCTGAAGAAATAAAAGCCAGCCCGTTTAACGGTGAACCAGCTGAAGAGGCAAAGTAAAGCTCGAGGTCAGCGCAAGCGATGATTGCCCTGGAAGGAAAAGATTTTGATATCATTCTGGTCAGCGGCGATCCCTATGCTGATCACCCCCTGTCGCCGGTTGGCGTGATTGCCCGGGTGCTTGATGCTCAGGGCTATAAAGTCGGTGTCATTGCCCGCCCCGACTGGACAACAACTGAAGATTTTAAACGTCTGGGACGGCCGCGGCTTTTTTTCGGAGTAACTTCGGGCTCGATTGATAGCTGTCTGGCCAACTACAGTCCGCTTTTGCGACGTCGCGAAAAAGATTCCAGTGCTCGTTACCGGTCGGGCAAACCTGATCGGGCGGTCATTGCCTACAGCAATCGGCTGAGAGAGGCCTTCCACGATATCCCGATAGTAATAGGTGGCATTGAGGCTTCACTCCGCCGTCTCGCCCATTATGATTACTGGGAAAACAGAGTGCGTCGCTCTATTCTTCTCGACTCGCGGGCGGATCTTCTAGTTTATGGCCCGGGTGAACTTCAGGTAATTGAAGTGGCGCGCCGGTTAAGTGAGGGCCGCCCTCTGGCTGGCATTCCTGGCACGGCCATTATCAGTCACGACCTACCGCCTGATTTTGAGGAGATCCCCTCTTATGAAGAGGTAGCTTCTGATCCAGATAAGTTTCTGGAAGCCCAGAAAACGCTGGCCAACTACAAAAGCCTGGCCCAAAAGCATGCCAACCGCTATGTCCTGCAGTACCGGGCTGCTACCTATACTCCTGAGATTCTTGACTGGATTTACAGCCTGCCTTTTAGCCGCTTCATCCCGGTCGATTATCATGAGCTTCAGATGGCAAAATTTTCAGTGGTAACACATCGAGGCTGTCTTGGCCGTTGCTCTTTTTGCTCACTGTCACTTCACCAGGGAGACCGTCTTGTCTCCCGTTCGGAAGAATCAATCCTCCAGGAAATCAGACGTCTGACCCGCCATCCTGACTTCAAAGGTTATATTGATGATCTGGGCGGGCCGACGGCCAACATGTACGGGATGGATTGCCATGACTGTGAGCGCGGTTTCTGCCTGACCTGCCCGAAACTTGACCGCTCCCATCACCGCCTTATAAATCTTCTGCGACGATCACGGGCCATTCCCGGGGTAAAAAAAGTTTTTGTACGGAGTGGCCTCCGCTATGACCTGGCTTTGAGTAGCCCGGAGTATTTGCGGGAGCTCATCAGTCACCATGTTTCCGGTTTGCTCAAAATCGCACCGGAGCATGTCTCGCCTGAGGTTCTTCGCCTGATGAACAAAAGCTCGGTACCGCTCGATGAGTTCAGTCGTCTTTTTCAAAAGTTAAGTGGCGATAAAAAGCAGCACCTCAAATACTATTTTATGGTTGCCCATCCCGGGACAACATTAAAAGAAGCCAGGGAACTGGCTCAATACGTTCAGAAGCTCGAAGCTCAAGGAGAAAGGCCGGTCGAAGGTGTTCAAATTTTCACCCCGACTCCCATGACCCGCTCGACCTGCATGTATTACACCGGAAAAGATCCGGAGACAGGGAAGTCTGTCTATGTCCCGCGGAGCTTTGAAGAGAAAAAAGAGCAGAAACGTCTTTTACTTTCGGATCTGAAGCCAGAAAAAGCAGCACAAGGCCACTACTGGCCCGGGCCCGAAAAGGCCAGAAAGGGCAGCAGAAAACCCGGCAGACATATTTAAATCTCCATTCAGTGTTTTCCTGTTGCCAGAAAATAAAATAACATCATTGATTTCATAGAGAGGCTCATCTCGTCTATCAGGTTTAAAAGCAGTGCAGATTTATTTATCTAAAAGTGCATCTGGAATATTCAGATTCTTTAATTAATCTTGCCGGCTGCTGGCTCATGTGGTTAGCCAACCCGGTCTGAAGTCACCAATTTCCCACCGCCCCCAGCCACCAGCTCTTTCGCCTGGTTAAAGCCTTCCTCGCTCAGGGCACGCGTAGCATCCTCGATATAGTAGGTCTCAAAGCCAAGCTCAAGGGCGTCAAGCGCCGTATAAAGCACGCAGAATTCAGCGGCCAGTCCGCAAAGATAAACCTGTCGCACTGCGCGTCCCCGCAGATAATCACCTAGCCCGGTGGATTTTTTCCGGCCATTGTCGAAAAAACCGGAGTAGCTGTCAATTCTGGGATCGGTCCCCTTTCTAAAAATAGCTTCGACCGGCCGATCGTCAAAACCCGAAACCAGTCTGGCTCCTTCTTTTCCCTGGAGGCAGTGGTCCGGCCAGAGAATCTGCTCCAGTCCATCAATGATGACCGTCTCATACACTTTTTTCCCTGGATGGTTGGAAGCAAAACTCAAATGATGGAGTGGATGCCAGTCCTGGGTTGCTACCACCAGCGGGAATTTCTCCTCAAGGCGGTTAATAATGGGGATAATTTCATAACCGCCGGGGACAGCCAGGCTCCCGCCCGGAATAAAATCATTTTGAAGATCGACCACAATCAGAGCCTTCATCTCAGCTTCCTTTCAACTTTCTTCAAAATTCCGCCGGTAGCGGCGGATTAAACTGTTACGTCTGGCCAGGAGTTTCGGACTCAAACCAACTTTGTAAATATGCGGATATTCAAATCTTTTATGCTCGGGAGGAAGAGGTGAGAGGCGCTCTCGACAATAAGTGGCGATCCTGGCCACATTGTTTTCGACCTCAAGCCTTTGCCCTTTTTCCATGACTTTCACCAGGAGCTCTTCATCCTGATAACGGCTCAAATTGAGGGATTTTTCTGGCTCGAAGGGATGAAACATCTCCTGCGGCCTATCTTCTTCGATAAGATGGACAGCATCAGCCACAAAGCATCCCTTTTCATCTCTGAATCTTGCCACCTGTTTTCTACCGGGCAGAGTGGTTTTGGTCACATTATCTGACAGTTTCATTCTCGGCTGACCATTAAAGACAGCCAGTTTGTAAACGCCGTCCAGGGCGGCATCGGGGGCACCGGTCACGAGTCTTGTTCCGACGCCAAAAATATCAATGGGCGCTTCCTGTTCGATAAGGCTTCTGATGACCAGCTCATCCAGCAGATTGGAAGCCACAATTTTTACCTCTTTAAGGCCGGCCGCATCCAGCATCTGCCTGGCTTTTTTAGAGAGATAAGCCAGGTCGCCACTGTCGAGGCGGATGCCCTGAAGTTTCAACCCGCGTTTTTCTAACTCTCTGGCGGCTTTAATAGCATTGGGCAGGCCGCTGCGCAGAGTATCGTAAGTATCGACGAGGAGGATCGCCCGTTGTGGGTTAGCCTCAACGAATTTAATAAAGGCCTGAAGTTCATTACCATGGCTTTCAATTAAAGAATGAGCCATGGTTCCGGCTGGCTCGAGGTCAAACATTCTGGCCGCCTCGACATTGGAAGTGCTGTTAAAACCACCGATAATGGCAGAGCGAGAGGCCAGAATTCCGCCCTGAGCAGGTGCTCGCCGCAAGCCAAAATCGCTCAGCACCCGCTGGCCCGCTGCCAGCCGCAGGCGGGAGGCTTTAGTCGCCACAAGACTCTGATAATTAATGAGATTAAGGAGAAGTGTTTCGACGAGCTGAGCTTCGAATAATTTTCCTTCTACCCGCATGACCGGCTCGAGCGGGAAAGCAACTTCGCCTTCCTTCATCGAAAAGATATCGGCTGTAAAACGGAACTTACTAAGGTAGTCAAGAAAATCCTGACGGAAATCCAGTGCCTGAAGGTAATTGAGATCTTCTTCAGAAAAATGCAGGTTTTCGAGGGCCTGAAGAAGTGGCTCCAGCCCGGCAAAAATCACATAGCCCCCACCAAAGGGAATGGTGCGGAAAAAATAATCAAAGACAGCTGGTTTGTCGGCAGTGCCATCCAGAAAGTAGGCCTGCCCCATGGCCAGCTGATAAAGATCAGTATAAAGAGGAGAAAATTTAAACAGGTCTTTTGTTTCTTTCATATTGTTTTTATTATATTCCAAGTAGCTGGGAGCTTGCTACTTTCGCCATAGATACTCATTCTGCCTTTAGTCGATCTAATTTCTCAACCTTGCTTCCGGCCTTTCCATCGCCAGTGGCCGGCAATCAATTCATAATCAGACAGTTTTGCTCTATTGATCAAATCTGTGTTTTCGACTGGATCATCCATTGTCCAGTAGTAATTACCGTCCAGAATGTAATAAAAGTTTGGACGGCTGTAATAAAAAGCCTTAAAGCCGGCTTCCCGGATGAATTGGGCCGCTTTAATAAATTCGAGCTGGTATTCGAATCCGACTTTAGACAGGGCCAGGTATTCATGAGGCGCCCGGTCAGCATAAGCCCTGGCAAAGGTCCAGGTAAATTTATTAACAAAAGTGCGGAAATCGTCTGCGGTATACAAGCTATTAAGGATTTTGCCGCTTCTCTTCCTCCCTGTCAATATCAGCCTCACAGGCCCCAATTAGTTTTTTGAAGAGGTCAGTAACCCGGCTGACAGTATCCCCGCCTTCTTTGATGCCTTTCCATTGCTCATATCCCCAGATCTGGAAATCTTTGTCAGGAAAATAGCCATACCAGATGGTTGAGGGATTTTTCAGGGTTGGATCCTTTTCGGGGTTACATCCTGTTGATTTATAATAATCTGCAGCATAATTTTCCCGCTCAATATTGATTTTTGATAGTAAAGCCAGGAAAAAGCTACGTTTGCCTTCTCTTCTTTTAAAACGATCGGACATCAAACCAAGTTTAAAATTCTTCCAGTTCTTCTTTTTTAATTTAAAGCCTCTAATACTCTTTTTGTTTATATCAAAATCACCCCTTAGCCATTCCCAATTGTCGTCAATTATTCCCTCTGTTTGTAGGTTTTTAAACACCAGTTCTGGAAGCTTTTCATTAATTAACTCGTTTATCTTATTTTGCCACCTGGTCTCATATTGCTTCTGATTCTCCTGCCAGAGTAAGTTTAACTCATAAGCTTCCAGAACATATTTTTCAAGCTGTTCTTCAAGCTGTTCGCCAAGCATTTTGTTTTTCAAGGTGTTTCTCCCTAGAAAAGTTCTATTCATATATTCAGAAAATTCTTCGATCAGGATTGAAAGCCGGGTGGCCTTCTTCTTTTTTGCCTCGGCTGCACACTGACCACACCAATTAGCCAGCTTCACGTAAGAGATAGACTTCAATTGCTTGTCGAGCTTATGTTTGTCCTGCTTCGGCATACTGAAATTAGAAGGGGGCGAGCCGTCTGGCGAAAAATATAAGATCAAGAAATTTTCACTCCCATAATTCTTGTCCATATACTCATAATAACGTTCGATTTGAGATGGCTGGTCTGGAGCAAAAGGTTTATTCTCTATGGCCAGTCTAAACGACTTATCAAAATCAATGAAGATATCAATTCGACCTGAGTTATCAGGTAAAGAATGCTCTAATTCAAGGCTTGCCTGGCTGGATTCACCGGGAATATTCTTGTCTTGTAAAAACTGTTTTATAAATAAATCTAAAAATAAGCTGTCCTGTCCATGTGCTCCATGGGGATTCAATAATTCGCCTATCAGGCGGGAAAGTTGAAGCTCTAAGAGATCTACAGTGCTAAAGGCGTTAAAATCAGGTGTTATTTGCTTATATTTTTCTAATGTCCTGTCCTTATAATCACGAAAGGCTTTTATTAATAATGATAGTATGTTTTCAAAGTCAGTTTTTTCATCTTGAATTAAATCATCCACCTTGGACCACTCCACTTAAGGCTATGATAAATTAAAGTCAGAATTTAAGTCAAATGGCAATCTTATTCGGGGTCCTAAAATGCTAGACGTGGTTGGCTGAAGGCTTTGGCGTATGCCCTTACCATTTCGAGCGAGGAATAGAACGTTCTTTGAGTAGCTTCCGATGGCTTTTCTTTCAACTAAAAGGGGATTTATTTTTTAGTGCCCTTGCATCTGACTAACAATTAGTTCTTTGGTCTTAAATTCCTCTAAATGAATTCTTACATCAACCTTTTATCTTTTCTTCGCCTTCTACCATTAAATTTTTTGCTGAGCATGTTACCTCAAGAGTAGCTCGATTATTTTTTAGAAAGCTTGCGAGTCCAAAGGAAACTTGCAATAGAAACGCCGAGACCGACAAAAATGATAATAAATGAGCTTTCCAATGAGCGTCAACTTCCCTTTTGTCTTTCCTTTAATTGGAGTGTGTAGTTCAGCGAAGATCCACACCAGAAATAGTTATTTTCTTTTCTTGATCAGAACCATCAAGAATGCTACCGCAATATTTGCATTTAATGGCTACTTTCAGGATTTCTTCACCGCAGAACGGACATTTCTTTTTCTCTTCTTGCATTTATACCTCCTTCTAATAACTAATGTTACTTATAAAAATAGGATATTCTTTGCATTAATTATTAATCATATTAAGACTTTTCCTTGCCGTCACTTTGGATCAACCAGATTTTTCACTCCTGGTTCGTTTAAAGGCCTGACTCAGCCCAAGATGAAACGAAACTTATCGTTAAGGCTGGGCTTATACTATCAGGCAAGAAAATCTCCTTTTGTTGTTCCCCTTTCGGTTGAAATGCCTTCGTTTTTTATTTTATATAAAAAGACCGGCGGTAATTCAATGCCTAAAATTGCCCTACTTAAGATCGGTGGGAAACCTTATCATTGTCTTATTTTTCTTGATAAGTCCTTTAAACGGTTGTTGGTTCTATCTTCCTCTTCATAAATAGCGCATCCATTTGATTATTACCACTATTGCTATCAGGAGTGTAGCCTTGAGATTTTGGTATATTTTTTAGCTGTCATTGGCCTGGTTTTTAATCCTGTTTTAAAATTTAGGCTCGGTAATCTGTGAGAAATATTTATATTCCTACCGCTTAAATCTGAGATTTAATTTGTTTTTAAATTGTCTTTTCTAATAAGCCAGGCTTCGCATTTAGGACTTTATTAACTCTCAAGAATCTATTAAAATCAGGAGAGGAAAATGCAAAATCAAGCAACTGTTATTCTAGGCGATAGCCGCTCGATGAGTGAAATTGCCGATTCTCAAATAGACTTAGTTGTTACTTCTCCACCTTACTGGCA